>Ga0160495_100033_pt1 | contig 275154 bp, 255 predicted proteins | sample DID4MG_4_FD_108251 | JGI IMG/M metagenome (GOLD analysis project Ga0160495, IMG submission 108251) | Enriched soil microbial communities from UW Madison campus, WI, USA - DID2933_E24_FP4 MG | ecosystem: Environmental > Terrestrial > Soil > Unclassified | place: USA: Madison, Wisconsin... | reverse complement strand
TGCGAAAGCCCCGGTTGCCCTCTAGGTAAGCGGTGATAGCCGTGAGCTTGAACTGCTCTGTGTATTTACCCATAGATCCCCCACGGGTTGGATTGGTGTCCAACTTCTTGGGGGCAGTCCAGGAATACCTCCAGCCCAGCGCTTGTGCCGTACCTGCTGGAGCGGCCAGTGCAGGCAATTACTCGGCCGCTGGCGCTTCGAGCAACTCGGCCAGCGCATCCGGCTGGCTCTTGAACGCCCGGGCGAATACATCGCGGTTTTTGGCCATGTAGATACCGGCTTCCTCGACCTGCTGCTCGGTCAGCGAGGGCACTGCCTTGTGCAGTACTTCGGCCAGGCGCTCGGCCAGTTCGAGCATCTTGTCGTGACGGTCTGCTTCGGCCTTATCCATGAACAAGCGCTCCGGGTCGCGGCTGCTGCGGTACACCACTTCGACGGCCATTCATCACCTCTATGCCTTTTGCTGGGTTTATACTGTATCTATATACAGTAATGGCAATGTTGATTGGTTCGCAAGCAGAAATTGTAGCGTGGCGCAAAGGGCTTACTGCTTCATGCCCAACTCAGCATCATCCATTAGCGCCTTGGCCATCGCGCTCAAGTAGTGCGCAGCCCAGATCATCATCGGTTTCTCGTCCATCAGGCCGGTGATGGTCAGTTCGCGTACATAGCCCATCAGCTCTGAGGACTGCTCGCGGGCGTCCCGGCAAGGGATGCCTGGCTCGATGCGGAAGAGTGGGTGGGTGCCGTTTTCACCTTGGAAGAAGGTGGTTTTGCCGACGGTGAATTGGGTGTCTTCTGTGGTCATTTTTGAATCCCCTGAAAATTCTCGACTGCCTGGACGGGCCCTTTCGCGGGTGAACCCGCTCCCACAGGTACTGCATCTACCTCAAGGCCTGTGGAGATCCTGTGGGAGCGGGTTTACCCGCGAAGAGGCCAGCCCAGACAACGCAACACTCAAACCTCAGTGCAAAGTCCGAGGCTCAGCGGGCATCTGCACCTGAACTAGTGCCGACTCAAGCAAAGCCCGCAACGTCTCCAGCTCATGCATTGAGGTCATCATCAAAATCGATGCTGGCGACTTGGGCTGAAGCAACAAGGCCTGATGCATCACGGTGGCTGCGCACAACGCATAGTCCGTAGCCTGGATCAGGGTGTCTTCAAGGGAATGGGGGGTGTGGGGTGGATCGGGGACTACTTTCAGCATGATGAAGGCCTGTTCAAAGTTGGGGCCACCACCTCCTGCTGTCAAACAGGAAGGCGGCAGCTGTGCATGGGTTGACAGACCGGTGAACAGAACCAAAAGCCGGCGCACACGAGGTGCCCCATGACAGCTGCCATAAAGGCAAAGCCATGTGGTTAGTTCAGGGCGGCCTGTCAAAGCCGGTCGCTGTTTGGCAGCGACGATCCGAGACTAGTGCTCATCCCCGAACACCACAATGGCAGGGAGTATCTTTGGGAAATGCCCTACAAGGAAGGGGTTAAATCTGATTTTTCCCAGCACAGGGCCGTGTTTTTGGCAACTTGCCACGCCTCAACGTGCCTTGCGGCAATCGGTCGCCTTCCAAGGCAGGGGTCTGGCCCTTTAACTGCATGGCACAAGCGTCACAGCGGTGACGCATCATCCTTCAAGACGTATCGGGGAATGGAACATCGTGAACATCAAATGGGCAGAAAAGCTGCGCAAGGGCCTGCACGGCTCGGCCGACTCGCTGGGCAACCTGTGCGTCGAGGCATTCCATTACCTGGCACTGTTCGGCATTGGCGCGATCACCGCCTATGCGGCGGTGATGACGTTCATGGACATGCTCGGCAAGGGCGGGGTCAGTGTCGATGACATCCTGCTGCTGTTCATCTATCTGGAGCTGGGGGCGATGGTCGGTATCTACTTCAAGACCAACCACATGCCGATCCGCTTCCTGCTGTACGTGGCCATCACTGCGCTGACCCGCCTGCTGATCGGCGACGTCTCGCACCACAAGGCGCCGGACGCAGGGCTATTGTACGTGTGCGGTGGCATCCTGCTGCTGGCGTTCGCGATCCTGGTGGTGCGCTACGCCTCGTATCGCTACCCTTCGACCAAGGCGCTGGATGCCAGCGGCAAGGAAGTGGAGGAGGGCAAGTAGCCCTCAGTTGGCAATGAAGTGGCGCGGCTCGTGGCGTGCGTCGCGGGTCAGCGCTGCCAACACCTGCAGGGGGTTCTGGCTGAGTTCGATGGCCAGGCCCAGGCGGATGCTGTCGATTACCCGCTGCAGGCGCACCGGGTCATTGCGCTGGGCCTGGGTGATGAGACGCTTGGCGACCACGCCGGCGTCGTCGGACAGGGTCAGCATGATACTGCCGTCTAGGTTTGCAATGCTCAGGTTGACCCGGTATTCGGGGGCGAATGCAGCACTGATTCGTTCGAATGGGTTGCTCATCGTCTTGCTTCTGCGCTGAATGAATGCAGAGGTTGACCGGGAAAATCGTCGGTTGGTTCAGCGCCATTGATCGATACAAACAAAAACGCCCGGCATCAGGCCGGGCGTTTTGCATTGCCGATCAGGCGTCCGGGTCACTCAGTTCCAGGGCGCCGCGCTTGCTGCGCAGCTTGCCGTAAAAGTGTTCCAGCGCGTGGTTGAGCTTGGCAGCGGCACCATCGACCGCCTGGTCCAGCGAAGTGGCGGTGTGGGTCACGGAAATCGGTTGGTGGCCTTTGGGGCGAGCCTCCATCTGGCAGCGTTTGTCATGCGGTCCGGGCTTGGCGCCGTTCTCGTCGCGCAGGTGAACCTCGATGCGGGTGAGGTCGTCTTCGTAACGTTCCAGCGAGTTCTGCAGTGTGCTGCGGACCCACTGGTCGAGCCGGGCGTTGCCTTCGAAATGGTTGCTGCTGTTGACCTGGATTTGCATGATTCAATCCTTATTCAGCTTGCTCGCATGGAGACGCGCCTAGGCCTTTGAGACCCTTGGTATTTCTGCGTCTCTTGACTCTAAGGTCAGGCAACCGCGAAACGAATTCAAGCCCTTTTTGAAAATAAATTTCTTGTTGCATGCAAGGCGGCAGGCGGCGCATCGTTCGGCCTTTGCTTATGAGAATTGAAATCATTATTATTGCAGCCCCGAAAACGCCCGGACCTTCGCCATGACGCGCAAAACCGCCGGCCTCTCGCTCAGCTATCGCCTGGCCGTGACTTCACGCAGCCTGGCCGCACTGCTGGGCGGCTATCTGCTGGCGTCCATGGCCAGCGTCTGTATTGCCCTGTTAGCGCCACTGCCACAGGTTGATGCCACGCTCACCGGTCTGCTGTTGTCATTCGTCTTCTACCTGCTGGCGTTCATCTGGTGCTTCGCCTGCCGCAGCGCATTGCGTGCCTGGCTGGGCGTGCTGGCGCCCAGCGTATTGCTGGGGGTGATCAGCGGGTTGGCCTACTGGATGAGAACCCCATGAAAGAAGGCTTCCGCCAGGCCATGGCCTGGCTGCACACCTGGACCGGACTGATCTTCGGCTGGCTGTTGTTCGCCATCTTCCTCACCGGCACGCTGTCGTATTTCAAGGAAGAAATTACCCACTGGTCGCAGCCAGAAGTGCGCAGCCATGCACTGGACCCAATCCATAGCCTGGAGGTGGCCCAGCGTTACCTGCAGGACAACGCCGGGCACTCGGGCACCTGGCTGATCCGCATGCCCAACGCACGCGAGGCCGCCTTGAGCGTGGGCTATCGCGACCCCAATGGCGGGCCGCGCGGCTTCGCCAGCAAGACCCTCGATACCCAGACCGGCCAGCCGGTTGAGGCACGCGACAGTCGCGGTGGCGAGTTCTTCTACCGCTTCCACTTCCAGTTGCAGATGCCTCACCCCTTCGGCCGCTGGCTGTCGACGTTCTGTGCCTTCATCATGCTGCTGGGCCTGGTCACCGGCATCATCACCCACAAGAAGATCTTCAAGGAGTTCTTCACCTTCCGCCCCGGCAAGGGCCAGCGCTCCTGGCTGGACGGGCACAACGCCATCGGTGTGCTGGTACTGCCGTTTCACCTGATGATCAGCTACAGCAGCCTGGTGCTGTTCATGTACATGGTAATGCCGGCGGGCATCATGGCCAGCTACGGCAATGACACCGGCAAGTACTTCAACGACCTGTTCGGTCGTAACGATGCGCCCAAGGCGGCCCATGTGGCCGCGCCGCTGGTACCGTTGCCGAACCTGTACGCCAAGGTGCAGGACCTGCAACCGGATACGCATATCGGCCGTATCCAGGTGGACAATGCCGGCGACAGCAATGCCCGCGTCACCTTCACCCAGTCCGCTGCCGACCATGTGGCCTATCGACGCAGCGCCAGCTGGACCTTCGATGGCGCCAGCGGTGCGCTGCTGAGCCAGGGCAAGCCGGAGAGCGGGGCGATGATGACCGCCTTCAGCTTTGCCGGCCTGCACATGGGCAATTTCGCCGGGCCCTGGCTGCGCTGGCTGTACTTCTTCTTTGGCGTGGCCGGTACTGCGGTGATCGGTACCGGGTTGGTGATGTGGCTGGGCAAGCGCCAGCTCAAGCATGCCAAGAGCGAACGCCTGCCGGGCGAACTGCGCCTGGTCGAAGTGCTCAATATCGCCAGCATGAGCGGCCTGCTGCTGGCCGTGGCGGGCTACTTCTGGGCCAACCGCCTGATCCCCATGGGCGTCGAAGGCCGGGCCGACTGGGAGGTCGATGCCTTTTTCATCACCTGGGGCCTTTCGCTGGTGCATGCCGTGCTGCGCAGCGGGCGCCGGGCCTGGGGCGAGCAACTGGCGCTGGGCGCGCTGGCCTTTACCCTGCTGCCGCTGCTCAATGGCCTGAGTACCGACCGGGGCTTGAACCATTCGCTGCAGACGGGTGACTGGGCCATGGCCGGCTTCGACCTGACCGCGCTAGGCACCGGCCTGTTCCTGGCCTGGCTGGCCGGCAAGATGTTGCGCAGCCCGAAGCCGATAGCCAAGCGCGCCCCTCGTGCAGCAAAAAAACCGAGCACTGAAACGGCGGAGGCAAGCTGATGCTGGGGAATGCACTGATCGCCTTCGCAGGTTTCGTCGCCTTGTGCCTGGGAATGGAGAAACACTTCGCCGACCTGCTCGGGCGCAAGCCGCACCCGGGGCAGTTGCGCCTGTTGCGTAGCGCCGGCTGGCTGTTGCTGGTGCTGTCGCTGGTGCTCAGCGTGCACCTGCGCGGTTGGGCCCACGGCCTGGTGGAGTGGACCGCAGTGATGATGGCCGCGGTGACCCTTTGGGTGTTTGGCCTGCCATACCAGCCCCGCCTGCTGCTGGGCCTGGCTGCCGTCAGCGTGGTGCTGGGGCCGCTGCTGTTCGTGTTCGCCGAGTGACCCGGTGAGCGAGCCAGGCGAAATGATCGAGGCGGATGCCGAAAGCGGCGGCGGGCGTGCGCGCTTCGTCCAGGTGTTCCAGGCCCAGCGGGCACGCATGGAGGCGTTGGTGAGCCGCCGGGTCGGCTGCCGGGCCACCGCATCGGACCTGGTCCAGGAGTTGTTCCTGCGCTTTTGGCGCCGCCCTGAGGTCAAGGTCGAGGCGCTGGACACCTACCTGCTGCGTTGCGCCGGCAACCTGGCCATCGACCACCTGCGCAGCGAAGGCAGCCGTGAACGCGTGGTCGAAGCTGTGCTGCCGGTGGATGAAGCGGCCATGACCCAGGCGCCGGAGCAGGCCGTGGAGGTCGACCACGACTTGCAGCGCATCGAAGCTGCCTTGCGCGCCTTGCCTGAACGCACCCGGCAGATCTTCCTGCTCAACCGCATCCACGGCTGCAAGTACGGCGAGATCGCCAAGGCCATGCAACTGTCCCAGAGTGCTGTGGAAAAGCATATGATGCGCGCCCTCGAAGCGTGCAAGGCGAGTGTTGCCGAGCCCGCGTCCACCCCACGCCGGCCAGGGAGTGCCCGCCGATGAGCCGTTTACCGCAGATTACCGAGGCGCAGTCCCGGGCCGCGCTGCAATGGCTCAGCCGAATCAACGAGCAGCCCGCGCAGGCCGAGGGGGCGGCGTTCAAGCGTTGGTTGTTGGCCGACCCCGGGCACCGTGCGGCCTATGACCAGGCCCAGGCGCTGTGGCAGAGCAGCGCCGCTCCGGCGGCGCAGCTGGCCGCCGAAGAACAGGAAGCCCTGCAACGCTACCTTGATGCCATGGCCAGGCCGCCGGCCCGTGGCGCGTGGTGGCGGGGAGCAGCGCTGGCGATGGCGGCCTGCATGGTGCTGGCTGTCGGCGTTGCTGGTGGTTGGCATCCGGGTTACTGGTTGCAGGAATTGCGATCGGACTACAGCAGTGGCAGGCACGTTCGTCAGGTGACCTTGGCCGACCAGTCGCAGGTGACACTTGATGCGGCCAGTGCAATTGCGGTCGATTTCGCCCACGGCGAGCGTCGTGTGCGACTACTACATGGTGCAGCGTTCTTTCAGGTCACGCATACCGGCGAGCCGTTCCTGGTCGAAGCAGGTGGCGGCGAGGTGCGTGTGCTCGGTACCCAGTTCGAGGTGCGCGAGCAGGGCGAGGGCGCCCAGGTCATGGTGCGCAGCGGGCGTGTGGCGGTGAGCCCGGCACAGGGCGCCTTGGCGCGTGAACTGACGGCCAATCAGCAGGTGGCATACTCCGCAGGCCGGGTAGGTGACACTCAGTCGGTGGACAGCGACAACCGTCTGGCCTGGCGCCAGGGCTGGCTGAATTACTACCAGGTGCCGCTGGCGCAGGTGGTCGAGGACTTGGGGCATTACTATCCGGGGCGCATCCTGTTGCTCGATGGTGACCTGGGGCAGCGCAAGGTCAGTGGTAGTTTCCCGGTGGCCGAGCCGTTGCTGGCGCTGGATTCGCTGGGCAAGGTAATGGGCTTTTCGCGGCAGACTGTACTGGGGCGGTTGACCCTGATCCGGTAGTCGCCTGTGCCGGCCTCTTCGTGGGTGAACCCGCTCCCACAGGAGGGGCGCAAGTTTCAAATCCTGTGCAGTACCCGTGGGAGCGGGTTCACCCGCGAAGGGGGCCGCACAGGCAAAAATATTTTCAGATAGCGGGTGAGGTAACAGGACGTGGCATCCGTGTAATGAGTGGAAGTGCGATTCATTCGCAGTCATATCCCTCTCACAGGTCAGCGTCCATGAAGTTCACCCCGCGTTGTGTCCCCCTCTGGCTAGGCCTTTCCGTGCTCCCGGCACTCGCTGTCGCCCCCCTGGCCTGCGCCGCCGAGCAACAGCAGGCGTACGCCTTTGCCCAGCCGGCGCAACCCCTGGCCCAGGCACTCAGCGCCTTCAGCCGCACCACCGGTCAGAGCGTGGTCTACACCCTGGAACTGCCAGGCGTGCAGGCGCCGGCGCTGAACGGCAGGTACAGCGCCGAGCAGGCCCTGCAACAGTTGCTGGGCACTACCGGGCTGGCCTGGCGCCGCGTCGATGCACGCACCCTCACCCTCGAAGCGGTGGACACCTCCGGCGCCCTCAACCTGCAGGCCACCACCGTGACCTCGCAACTGGACGAATACAGCTACCAGCCCCCGGCCACGGCCTCGATCATGCGCGGGCAAGGCCCGAGCCAGGACATCCCCCAGGCGATCAACGTGGTACCGGCTCAGGTCATCCGTGACCAGGCCCCGCGCAACCTCGACGACGCCCTGGCCAACGTCAGCGGCATCACCCAGGGCAACAACTTCGGCGGCACCTCCGACACGGTGATGAAGCGCGGCTTCGGCGACAACCGCGACGGCTCGATCATGCGCGATGGCATGCCGGTCGTGCAGGGCCGCAACCTCAACGCCAGCACCGAGCGGGTCGAAGTGCTCAAGGGCCCGGCCTCGCTGCTGTACGGCATCCAGGACCCGGGCGGGGTGATCAACGTGGTCAGCAAGCGCCCACAACTTGAGCAGTACAACGCCCTGACCGTGCGTGGGTCCACCTACGGTAGCGGCAAGAACGGCAGCGGCGGCGGGCTCGACAGCACCGGTGCGCTGGGCGACAGCAACTTCGCCTATCGCCTGATCGTCGACCACGAAGATGAGGACTACTGGCGCAACTACGGCGTGCACCGCGAATCGCTGGTGGCGCCGTCGCTGGCCTGGCTGGGTGAAGATACCCAGGTGGTGCTGGCCTACGAGCACCGCGAATTTCTCTCCCCCTTCGACCGTGGTACGGCGTTCGGCAACAACGGCCATCCGCTGGACATCCCTGCCACGCGGCGCCTGGACGAGCCCTTCAACGACATGGAGGGGCGTTCCGACCTGTATCGTCTGGAAGTCGACCACCAACTGGCCGATGACTGGAAGCTGCACTTCGGCTACAGCTTCAACCGCGAAACCTATGATGCCAGCCAGGTACGGGTGACCGGCGTGAATGAACAAAACGGCACGCTGTCGCGCAGCATCGACGGCACCCACAACGCCATGAGCCGTGACCAGTTCGCCACCCTGAGCCTGGCCGGCAATGTGGAACTGGCCGGGATGCAGAATGACCTGCTGTTCGGTGTCGATCATGAAGACCGCAAGATTTTCCGCGGTGACATGATCCGGCAGACCGCCCAATCCACCTTCAGCTATACGAATCCGGTCTACGGTCAGGAAGTGGAGGGCACCACCGTAAAAGCCAGTGACAGCGACCAGACCGACAAACTACGCACTGACGCGTTGTTCGTGCAGGACGCGCTGCACCTGGATGATCACTGGATCCTGGTGGCTGGTGCGCGCTTCCAGCAGTTCGATCAGTACGCTGGCCGTGGCCGCCCGTTCAAGGCCAACACCGACATCAATGGCCAGGCGTGGGTGCCGCATGCAGGTATCGTCTACAAGGTGGACGAGCAGCTGTCGTTTTATGGCAGCTATAGTGAGTCGTTCAAGCCCAACTCCACCATCGCGCCGCTGGTCGGCAACGTGGTGCTTGACTCGTCGGTGGCGCCGGAAGAGGGCAAATCGTGGGAACTGGGCGCCAAGCTCGACATGCCGGGCCGCCTCACGGGTACCCTGGCGTTGTTCGATATCACCAAGCGCAACGTGCTGGTTTCCAACTTTGATACCAGTACGCGCGAAACGGTGTACAGCAATGCCGGAGAGGTCAGCTCACGGGGTGTCGAGCTGGACCTGACGGGGCAGTTGAGCGAGCGCTGGAGCCTGATTGGCAGCTATGCCTTCACCGATGCTGAAGTGACCAAAGACCCGGACCTCAAGGGCAACCGCCTGCAGAACGTAGCCCGGCACAGTGGTTCGCTGTCGGCGGTGTATGACTACGGCAGCCTGTTCGGCGGCGACCGGTTGCGTCTTGGCGCTGGGGCACGCTACGTAGGCGAGCGGGCTGGTAACTCGACCAATACCTTCGACTTGCCGTCCTATACCGTGGCCGATGCCTTTGCCAGCTACGAGACCAGGCTCGACGAGCACAAGGTGCTGGTGCAGCTGAACGTGAAGAACCTGTTCGACAAGGTTTACTACAGCTCGGCGGTGAACCAGTACTTTGTGGCCATTGGCGATGCACGGCAGGTGAGCTTGTCCAGTACCTTCGAGTTCTAGGCCAGCCTGTACCGGCCTCTTCGCGGCTAAAGCCGCTCCCACAGGTACTGCATTGCCCTTGAAGGTGGCGCGGCCCCTGTGGGAGCGGCTTTAGCCGCGAATGGCCGAACGGTATTCGCCCGGTGTTGCACCGAGCGCCTGGCGGAACCGGTTGCTGAAATGGCTGGCACTGGCAAACCCGCACAACAGGGCAATCTCCCCCAACGGCATCACCCCCAGCCGCAACAGCTGGCAGGCCCGATGCAGCCGCCGAGCCAGCAGATACTGGTGCGGCGGCAGCCCGAAACTGGCGCGGAACATACGGGCAAAGTGGTATTCGGACAGGTTGCAGCGCAAGGCCAGTTCACCCAGGGTAATGGGCTGGTCCAGGTGCGCTTCGATGTAGTCGACCAGTTGCCGGCGCAGTCTCGGTGCCAGCCCGCCTTTCAGGCGCAGGCCCTGACGCAGCCCGACCTGGCTGAGCAGCGCATGGTCGACGATCTCGTGCGCCAGGCTGCTGGCCAGCAGGCGTTCGCCAGGTTCATCCCAGTCCAGGGTTATCAGCTGGCGAAAGCGCGTGGCCTGCTGCGGGTCATCGAGGAAGGTCGCTTCCTGCAGTTGCAGCTCACGCGGTTCACGGTCGAGCAGGCGCACACAGCCCAGGGCGAATTGCGCCTCGCTGACATACAGGTGTGCCAGGCGGATCGCGCCATTGACCACCCAGTTCGACTCGTGCCCGGCCGGCATCACGCACAGCTTGTCGGGCGCCCCTTTGTCGCCCGGGCGCTGGCGGCGGAAGGTGCCGGTGCCGTCGGCGATGTAGCACGACAGGGTGTGATGACTCGGTGCCTGGTAGTCGCGGGCATCGTCGCGGTTGCTCCACAACGCTGCTGCCAGCCCGTCGCCCAGGTGCGCGCTCAGCTCCAGCCGGGCGTGGGGCGAGGCGTGCATGGCGTTGAATACTTGCAGTTGGGTGAGTGGGGTCATGGGCGGCTCCTCTTGCCAGCCATCCTACTGCGCCTTGGGCAGGCTTACAGCTAGCAGCGGGACAAATGCGCAAGTTTGTGCAAGCGCGTGGGTGTTCGACAGGAGAACACTGAAACGCCTCGGCGAGGGCTGCGCCCTCGATTCGCGGGTGAACCCGCTCCCACAGGGACCGCGCCAGCCTCAAGGGCAGCGTGGTCCCTGTGGGAGCGGCTTGAGCCGCGAAGCGCCGGGCACCGATCTTGAAAGGCCCAAGGAACCGCCGCCATGAACCTGTCACTCTACCTGCTAACTGTCCTGATCTGGGGCACCACCTGGATCGCCCTGAAACTCCAGCTGGGCGTGGTCGCCATTCCGGTCTCGATCGTCTACCGCTTCGCCCTGGCCGGGCTGATCCTGTTCGCCTTCCTGCTGCTCACCCGCCGCCTGCAGCCGATGAACCGGCGTGGCCACCAGATCTGTCTGGCCCAGGGCCTGTGCCTGTTCTGCGTCAACTTCATCTGCTTCCTCAGTGCCAGCCAGTGGATCGCCAGCGGCCTGATCGCCGTGGTGTTCTCCACCGCCACACTGTGGAACGCGCTGAACGCACGGATCTTCTTTGGCCAGAAGATCGCCAGCAACGTGCTCGGCGGTGGCGCCCTGGGCTTGTTCGGCCTGGGCCTGCTGTTCTGGCCGGAGCTTTCCCACCACGCGGCCAGCCGCGAAACCCTTTACGGCCTTGGCCTGGCCCTGCTTGGTACGCTGTGTTTCTCGGCAGGCAACATGCTGTCGAGCATGCAGCAGAAGGCCGGGCTCAAGCCCATGACCACCAATGCCTGGGGCATGGTGTACGGGGCAGCGATGCTGGCGGTGTTCTGCGTGGTCAGTGGCGTGCCGTTCAGCATGGAATGGAACGTGCGGTATATCGGCTCGTTGCTGTACCTGGTGGTGCCGGGCTCGGTGATCGCCTTTACCGCCTACCTGACCCTGGTCGGGCGCATGGGGCCGGAGCGGGCAGCGTACTGTACGGTGCTGTTCCCGTTGGTGGCGTTGAATGTGTCGGCGGTGGCCGAGGGGTATCAGTGGACGGCGCCGGCCCTGCTGGGGCTGGTGGCGGTGATGGCGGGGAATGTGCTGGTGTTTCGCAAGCCCAAGGCCAGGGTGGCTGAGGGTGTAGTGGTGGCCAAATAGGTAATGTGTTGCCTGCACCGGCCTCTTCGCGGGTAAACCCGCTCCCACAGGTACCCCACAGACCTCAGAGCCTGTGCAATACCTGTGGGAGCGGGTTTACCCGCGAAAGGGCCGGTGCAGGCAGTAAAAGGCTATCAGCCCTTCCACACCTGCGGGTTCACCAGGTCCCGCGGCCGCTCACCCAGCAGCGCCGCACGCAGGTTGTCGATTGCCCGGTTGGCCATGGCTTCGCGGGTTTCGGCAGTGGCCGAGCCAACGTGCGGCAAGGTCAGGGCATTGGGCAGCTTGAACAGCGGCGAGTCGCTCAGCGGCTCTTTCTCGTACACGTCCAGGCCCGCACCGCGAATGGTGCCGTTCTGCAGTGCCTCGATCAGCGCAGCTTCGTCCACCACCGGCCCGCGGGCGATGTTGATCAGGAACGCGCTCGGTTTCATCAGTTGCAACTCACGCGCACCGATCAGCTTGCGGGTCGTATCGGACAATGGCACCACGATGCAGACGAAATCGGCTTCGGCCAGCAGTTGCTCCAGGCTGCGGAACTGCGCCCCCAGCTCTTGCTCCAGCGCGGTCTTGCGGCTGTTGCCGGAATAGATGACCGGCATGTTGAACCCGAACCGGCCGCGACGGGCAATGGCGGCACCGATGTTGCCCATGCCGACGATGCCCAGGGTCTTGCCATGCACATCGCTGCCGAAGTGGGCCGGGCCCACGGTGGCCTGCCAGTTGCCGGCCTTGGTCCAGGCATCCAGCTCGGCGGTGCGGCGGGCGCAGCCCATGATCAGCGAGAAGCCCAGGTCGGCGGTGCTTTCGGTCAGCACGTCGGGGGTGTTGGTCAGGGCGATGCCGCGTTCGTTGAAGTAGTCCAGGTCATAGTTGTCGTAGCCGACCGACACGCTAGATACCACTTCCAGCCTGGCCGCGCCTTCAAGTTGCGCCCGGCCGAGCTTGCGGCCAACGCCGATCAGGCCATGGGCTTCGGGCAGGGCTTCGTTGAACTGGGCGTTGATGTCGCCGAGCTTGGGGTTCGGCACGATCACGTTGAAGTCTTGCTGCAGGCGCTCGGCCATGGCCGGGGTGATACGGCTGAAGGCCAGGACGGTCTTTTTCATCGGGCAACTTCTTCTCTGCAAGGCTAGGGGAATGCCGGGCAGTTGACCGCGATGCGGTCATTCGCAGCACAAGGCTGCTCCTACCAGGGACGGCGCTGGGCGCTTTTGTAGGAGCAGCCTTGTGCTGCGAATGGAGGGCGGAGCCCTCCCAGGGGCCTGGCGCTGGAAACAATGGTTAGCAACCTACCATTGTCTGCCCTGGCAATGCAGCAGCTTTTTAGTTGGCGATCATCACCTGATGGGTTTTCAGGTCCGCCTCATGGGCTGCCAGAATCTCCGGTAGCGAGTTGCGCAGGTACTCGACCCAGGTCTTGATCTTGGCATCCAGGTACTGCCGCGACGGGTAGATGGCGTACAGGTTCAGCTCCTGCAGCCGGTACTCGGGCAGCACCCGTACCAGGCTACCGTCGCGCAGGCCGTCGATGGCCGAATAGATCGGCAGCACGCCCACGCCCATGCCGCTGCGGATTGCGGTCTTCATGGCATCGGCAGTATTGACCATGAACGGCGAGCTGGTGATGTTGACCATTTCCTGGCCTTCCGGCCCGTCGAACAGCCACTTTTCCAGCGGGATCACAGGGCTGACCATGCGCAGGCAGGCGTGCTTGAGCAGGTCGGCAGGCTTGTGTGCCACGCCGTGGCGGGCGATGTAGGCGGGCGAGGCGCAGACAATGCTGTAGGTAATGCCCAGACGCTGCGACACGAACCCCGAGTCGGGCAGCTCGGTTGCCAGCACGATGGACACGTCATAGCCCTCGTCGAGCAGGTCGGGCACGCGGTTGGCCATGGTCAGGTCGAAGGTCACGTCCGGGTGCGATTCGCGGTAGCGGGCGATGGCATCGACCACGAAATGTTGGCCGACACCGGTCATCGAGTGCACCTTCAACATCCCGGCCGGGCGGGCATGGGCGTCACTGGCCTCGGCCTCGGCTTCTTCGACATAGGTAAGAATCTGTTCGCAACGCATCAGGTAGCGCTTGCCGGCTTCGGTCAGCGCAATGCGGCGGGTGGTACGGTTGAGCAGCCTTGTTTGCAGATGGGCTTCCAGGTTGGAGACCGCCCGCGACACGTTCGCGGTGGTCGTATCCAGTTGCCCGGCGGCAGCGGTAAAGCTGCCGAGTTGGGCTACGCAACTGAAAGCACGCATGTTTTGCAGGGTGTCCATGGGTCACTCTCGATGTAGAGGACAAAATTGTGTCACGAAGTAACGTAAAAAAGATGAAAAGTTGCCTTCGACCAAAGGCGGATTATCGCTGTTTTGGTAACAAAGATTCGCAGGAATCCACGCTTATCGCCAGTGCTGCCGCCCCCTAGAATTGCCCGGCCTCTTCACCTCTTCCTCGGGAAATCGCAGCTGTGCCGCGTCGCATCATCAGAACGCTCAATGCGTTCAGTGCCTGTGCCCTTGCCCTCACCTTGAGCGGCTGTATCGGAACCTGGGGCATTGCCCCGCAAAGCAAGACGCTGCAAGCCAACACCCTGACAACCGATGCGGCCATACGCGAAGCCGCGACCGACGCCCACTGGCCCGACCAACAGTGGTGGCACGCCTATGGCGACCCACAGCTGGACCGCTGGGTTGCCCTGGCCGTGGCCGGCAGCCCGAGCCTGGCCATGGCTGCGGCGCGGGTACGCGAAGCCAGGGCCATGGCCGGTGTGGTCGAGTCGGCGGAAAAGCTCCAGGCCAATGGCCAGGCCACGCTCAAGCGCCACAACTGGCCTGAAGACCAGTTCTACGGCCCGGGCGCGCTGTCCGGCGCCAACACCTGGGACAACAACGCCGCGATTGGCTTCAGCTACGCGCTCGACTTGTGGGGCCGCGAACGCAATGCCAGCGAGCAGGCTGTGGACCAGGCGCACATGAGCGTGGCCGAAGCCCGCCAGGCGCAGCTGGAGCTGCAGAACAACGTAGTGCGCGCCTACATTCAGCTGAGCCTGCACTTCGCCCAGCGCGATATCGTCAAGGCCGAGCTGGAACAGCAGGAGCAGATCCTGGCCCTGGCCAAGCGCCGTCTGGATGCCGGCATCGGCACCCATTTCGAAGTCAGCCAGGCCGAAGCACCGCTGCCGGAAACCCACCGCCAGCTCGACAGCCTCGACGAAGAAATTGCCTTGGCCCGTAACCAGCTGGCCGCCCTGGCCGGCAAGGGCCCGGGCGAAGGCGCGCAGTTGCAGCGCCCGAGCCTGGCCCTGGCCGCGCCGCTGAAGCTGCCGTCAAACCTGCCGGCCGAACTGGTCGGCCAGCGCCCCGACGTGGTTGCCAGCCGTTGGCAGGTAGCCGCGCAGGCGCGTGGCATCGATGTTGCTCACGCCGGCTTCTTCCCCAACGTCGACTTGGTCGGCAGCCTTGGCTTCATGGCAACCGGCGGTGGCCCGCTGGAATTCCTCACCGGGCGCAAGTTCAACTACAACGTCGGCCCGGCCATCAGCCTTCCGATCTTCGACGGTGGCCGCCTGCGCTCGCAGCTGGGCGTGGCCTCGGCGGGCTATGACGTGGCCGTGGCGCGCTACAACCAGACCGTGGTCGGTGCGCTGAAGAATATTTCCGACCAGCTGATCCGCCGCGAGTCGATGAAAGAGCAGTCGCACTTCGCCGCCGAGTCGGTCGCGGCCGTGCAGAAAACCTACGACATCGCCATGGTCGCCTTCCAGCGTGGTCTTACCGACTACCTCAACGTGCTCAACGCACAGACCTTGTTGTTCCGCCAGCAACAGGTACAGCAGCAGGTGCAGGCCGCCCGCCTGATCGCCCATGCCGATCTGGTCACCGCCCTGGGCGGCGGCTTGCAGGCCGGTCAGGACGTACCGAAAGAGGAGCGCCAGGTAGCGCCGAAAACCCCGGCCACCCTGGCCATTTTCGACAAGAAGCCGGATAACGCCGAATGAGCACTTCCAGTTTGCCCTTGCGCTGGCTGCAGAGCCTGGAATGGCGCCGGGGCTTCTTTGCCTGGGCGCGCACCGACGGGGTGACCTGGGTGTACATCTTCAAGGTGCTGACTGCTGCGTTCATCACCCTGTGGCTGGCCATGCGCCTGGAGCTGCCGCAACCGCGCACGGCGATGATCACCGTGTTCATCGTCATGCAGCCGCAAAGCGGGCATGTTTTTGCCAAGAGCTTCTACCGGGTGCTCGGCACTCTGGCAGGCTCGGCGATGATGGTGGCGCTGATCGCCATCTTCCCGCAGAACACCGAGCTGTTCCTGCCAAGCCTGGCCCTGTGGGTAGGCCTGTGCTCGGCCGGAGCCATGCGCTACCGCACCTTCCGCGCCTATGGCTTCGTGCTTGCCGGCTACACTGCGGCGATGATCGGGCTGCCGGTGCTGGAGCACCCTGACCAGGCCTTCATGGCGGCAGTATGGCGGGTGCTGGAGATCGCCCTGGGCATTCTGGTGTCGACCTTCGTCAGCGCCGCGGTCCTGCCGCAGTCGGCCAGTGCCGCCATGCGCAACGCCCTGTACCAGCGCTTTGGCGTGTTCGCCGGGGTGGTGGTCGAAGCCCTGCGTGGCGACAGCCAGCGGGACCGCTTCGAGAGCAGCAACGTGCGCTTTGTCGCCGAGGCAGTGGGCCTGGAAAGCCTGCGCAACGTCACCGCCTTCGAAGACCCGCACATGCGCCGGCGCTCTGGCCGCCTGGTGCGCATGAACAGCGAGTTCATGGCCATCAGCACGCGCTTCAATGCCCTGCACCGTTTGCTGGAGCGCCTGCGCGCCCGTGGCCCGTTGCAGATTGTCGGTGCCATCGAACCGGGCCTGAACACCCTGGTGGAGCTGTTGCAGCCCTACGTGGGCCGGGCGCTGACCGACGCCGATGCGCTGCGCCTGACCCTGGAGCTGGCCGCCTACAAGGAAGGCCTGCAGGCCCAGGTGCGCGGCCTGCGCGCCGAGTACCTGGCGACCGAGCCGAGCGAGTCTGACCTGCTGGACTTCCACACCGCCTTCGAGCTGCTTTACCGCTTCGTCGACGAAATGTACAGCTACGCCGAAACCCACGCCTCGCTGGCCGCACACCGGCACGAACGTGAGCAGTGGGATGAGCCCTACGTGGCGCAGACCAGCTGGCTGGTATCGCTGGCCGCCGGCGTGCGCGCTTCGGCAGTGCTGTTGCTGCTGGGCAGTTACTGGCTGCTCAGCGACTGGCCCAGCGGCGGCATGATGACCTTGATCGCTACCGTCACCGTGGGCCTCTCGGCGGCTTCGCCGAACCCCAAGCGCATGTCGTTCCAGATGGCCTGCGGCACGGCCATCGGCGCCTTCGTCGGCTTCTTCGAAACCTTCTTCGTGTTCCCCTGGATCGACGGTTTCCCCTTGCTGTGCATGGTGTTGGCGCCAGTGTTCGTGTTGGGGGCGTTTCTCTCCTCCCGCCCGGCTTATGCCGGTTATGGCATCGGCTTGCTGGTGTTTTTCGCCATTGGTTCGGTGCCGAACAACCTCACGGTGTATGACCCGTACACTTTCATCAACGACTACATCGGCATGGTCATTGGCATGTTCGTCTGTGCGGCGGCCGGGGCGATCATCCTGCCGCCCAACAGCCGCTGGTTGTGGAACCGCCTGGAGCAGGAACTGCGTGAGCAGGTACTGTTCGCCATCAGCGGACGTCTGCGTGGCCTGGGGTCGGCCTTCGAAAGCCGCACCCGCGATCTGCTGCACCAGGCTTATGGCTTGGCAGCCGGAAAGCCGCAGGTACAAAGCCAGTTGATGGGCTGGATGTTCACCGTGCTGGAAATCGGCCACGCCATCATCGAGCTGCGCAAGGAGCAGGCCCGCGCCCCGGTGCACCCGGCGTACGCCGAGTCGCAGCCGTGGCGCCAGGCCATCCGGGTCATGGGCCGTGCGCTGACCCGGCTGTTCCTGCAGCCAAACGCCAGCAACCACGAGCGCGCCTTGGTGGCGGTGGACCATGCCATCTCTCGCGTGCAGGCCACCGACGAGCCGTTCGCCCGGCACTTCGACACGTCGGTGCTACGCCGGGTGCAAAGCTACCTGCACTTCATCCGTTCTTCCCTGCTCGACCCACAGTCGCCGTTGGCACCGGCGAAAGGACTGCACGATGCTCCGTGAAACCATGCCCCGTGAAATCGCCTTCCATGGCGTGTACATGCCCACCATGACCTTGATGTTCCTGTTCGCCCTGGGCCTGGCCTGGGGCCTGGACCGGTTCATCGCCAGCCATGATGGCTACCGCTTCTTCTGGCACCCGGCGCTACTGCGCCTGAGCCTGTTCGTCTGCCTGTTCGGCGCCCTGGCGCTGTCGCTCTACTGGTGAGAATCCTTCGATGAAAAAGTTCTTCAGCCTGATCGCCACCCTGTTGGTGCTGGCCTCTGCCGTGGTGATCGGTCGCCAGTTGTGGCTGCATTACATGACCACGCCCTGGACCCGCGACGGCCGTGTGCGTGCCGACATCATCAACGTCGCTGCCGATGTGCCTGGCTATGTGGTGAATGTGCCGGTCAAGGACAACCAGCGGGTGAAGAAGGGCGACCTGCTGATCCAGATCGACCCCGAGCACTACCAGTTGGCAGTCGACCAGGCCAGGGCGCTGGTTGCATCGCGCAAGGCCACCTGGGAGATGCGCAAGGTCAACGCCAAGCGCCGTGCCGACATGGACAACCTGGTGATCTCCAAGGAAAACCGCGACGACGCCAGCAACATCGCCAACTCCGCCCAGGCGGACTATCAGCAGGCCCTTGCCGAACTGGCCGCGGCCGAGCTGAACCTCAAGCGCACGCAAATCTTGGCCACGGTGGACGGCTACGTGACCAACCTGAATATCCACAAGGGTGACTACGCGCGTACCGGCGAAGCGGTGATGGCGGTGGTCGACGAGAACTCGTTCTGGGTGTACGGGTTCTTCGAGGAGACCAAGCTGCCGCATGTGAAGGTGGGTGACCAGGCCGAGCTGCAGATGATGAGCGGCGAGCGCATCAAGGGGCATGTGGAGAGCATCGCCCGTGGCATCTATGACCGCGACAATCCACAGAGCCGCGAGTTGATCGCCGATGTGAACCCGACCTTCAACTGGGTACGGCTGGCGCAGCGGGTGCCGGTGCGCATTCACATCGATGAAGTGCCGGACGGTTTTTTGCTGGCGGCGGGGACGACTTGTACGGTGGTGGTGAAGCCGAGTTCGCCTTGAGAAGTATGTCGCCTGGGATCAAGCGCCGCGCGGGCGGCGCTCGATCTCTCAGGCGATACACCTCTCAAGTCATGCACTCGCCGCCCCCACCAACACCGGTACTTGCACCCGATCAATCACCTTCGCGCTGATCGAGGGGTCCAGCAGCCGCCCCAGCCGCGACAGGTGGCGGTGGCCCATGATGATCAGTTCACAATTCAGTTCCTGCGCCGTGGCCACGATCGCCTCGACCGGCTGCCCGGCCACCATGCAGCCCTGGCAGGCGAATCCGGCTTGCTGCAAGTCGCGCACTGCCTCGGCCACGGCGTGGTCGGCCTGGTGCTGCTCTTCGCAGGCGGCGGGGTATTCTTCCAGTTCTTCTGCAGTGTAGGGCGCAGGTTGGTCGTGGACGGCGAAGGTAGAGTCGATGGCCAGCAGCACGTGCAATTCGTGCTCGCCGGTGCGGCAGTAGCGGCGGGCGAGGGTGAGCAGGGCGGTGGATGCAGGGGAGGCATCGATAGCGATCAGGACGGGGCTGGGCATGTGGAATCCTTGTTCCAGGCTGGCTAAGGGGTTGTCTGTTCTGGCCTCTTCGCGGGTAAACCCGCTCCCACAGGTGCGCCACAATATTCAGAATCTGTGCAGCCACTGTGGGAGCGGGTTTACCCGCGAAGAGGCCGAACCTGCCGTTCCTCATTCTTGGCTCAACCCACCCTCAGGATAAATGCCCCACCACGCACGAGCGCATTGCGTCTGGTGCAATCCACCAACCTGCTACCATCGCCATTCCCCACAGCGGTAACGGAAAACGGCCATGCAACTCCCGGACATGAACCTGCTCGTCGCCCTCGATGCACTGCTTGACGAGGGCAGCGTGGTCGGCGCGGCGCAGCGCATGAACCTGAGCCCGGCGGCGATGAGCCGGACCCTGGGGCGTATTCGCGATGCATTGGGTGATCCGATCCTGGTGCGCGCCGGGCGTGGCCTGGTGCCGACGCCACGGGCGCTGGCCCTGCGCGAGCAGGTGGCGACACTGGTGGAGCAGGCTGGCGAGGTGTTCCGCAGTGCTGACGAGGTCGACCTGCCCAAGCTCGACCGAGCCTTCAACATTCGCACCAATGACCTGTTCATCGCCCTCTACGGCGCCCAGTTGCTGCGGCGCATGCACGAGCAGGCGCCGCGCACGGTGCTGCGCTTCGTGCCGGAAAGCCCCGGCGGCGATGACGACAGCGTGCTGCGCGACGGGCGTACCGACCTGATCATCAGCTCGACCGTGGACCTGGGGCCGGAGATCAAGGTGCAGAGCCTGTTCCAGACCTACTACGTGGGCCTGGCACGGCGTGACCACCCGATTTTCGAGCAGCCGATCACGGCGCACAGTTTTGCCAGTTATCCACAGATCAGCGTGTCCCGCCGTGGTCGGGCCAATGGGCCGATCGACGTGGAGCTGGCCAACTTCAGGGTGCAACGGCGGGTGGCGCTGATTACCCCGAGTTTTCACTCGGCGCTGTTCTCGCTGCCGGATTCCGACCTGATCCTGCCGATGCCGGCAAACATCCTCAACAGCGTGCACAAGCTCGGGTTGCCGCTGCGTTCGTTCGAGATCCCGGTGCCGCTGGAGCGGGTGACCGTGCTGCAGGCCTGGCACCCGCGGTTTCACAATGACCCGGCGCATCGGTGGTTGCGGCAGACCCTGAAGGCCTGTTGCAGCGTTGACCCTTGAGTGATGTTCTGCCTGGGCCGGCCTTTTCGCGGGTGAACCCGCTCCCACAGAAGACATCTCAAGCCTTGAGAGGTGTGTTGTACCTGTGGGAGCGGGTTCACCCGCGAAGCAGGCGACTCGGTTTTGAAGTGGATTGCGCCTGACGCAACATAAACCTATCGAGAAGTCAGTTTTCGTCAGCATTCGACCTTCTTAGACTTGCTCCAGTCGCAAATTGTTGCTGGAGATGTCTGCCCATGAGTTCCCTGTCCGCCCCGTCTGCCGCGATTGCCGCCGCCCCTGCGCCGGCTGCCCCTGCGCAGACTGCGTTTGGCCTGCAGGTAGTGGTCGGGCTGTTCGGTGTGTTGCTGGCCGTATTGTGCGCGGGCCTCAACGAGTCGGTGACCAAGATCTCCCTGGCCGATATCCGCGGGGCCATGGGTATCGGTGCCGACGAAGGTGCCTGGCTGCTCGCGGTTTACAGTGCCGCCTCGGTCTCGGCCATGGCCTTCGCGCCATGGCTGGCCACCACGTTCTCACTGCGGCGCTTCACCATGAGCGCCATCGGTCTGTTCGCCGTGCTCGGCCTGCTGCAACCGTTCGCCCCCAACCTGCACAGCCTGATGCTGCTGCGTGTGCTCCAGGGCTTTGCCTCTGGCGCCTTGCCGCCGATGCTGATGAGTGTGGCCCTGCGCTTCCTGCCACCGGGCATCAAGGTCTATGGCCTGGCCTGCTATGCGCTTACCGCCACCTTCGGCCCCAACCTCGGCACGCCGCTGGCAGGGCTGTGGACGGAATACGTCGGTTGGCAATGGGCGTTCTGGCAGATCATCCTGCCCTCGGCGCTGGCCATTGCCTGCGTCGGTTGGGGCCTGCCGCAGGACCCGCTGCGCCTGGAGCGCTTCAAGCAGTTCGACTGGCGCGGCGTGCTGCTCGGCTTGCCTGCCATCAGTTGCATCGTGCTGGGCCTTTCGCTGGGCGACCGCTGGGGCTGGTTCGATTCGCCGCTGATCTGCTGGCTGCTCGGCGGTGGCCTGCTGTTGCTGGTGCTGTTCATGTACAACGAATGGTCCGAACCGCTGCCGTTCTTCCAGTTGCGTATGCTGTCGCGGCGCAACCTGAGCTTCGCCTTGGTGACCCTGGCCGGCGTACTGATCGTGCTCTCGGGCGTAGGCAGCATTCCGGCGGCCTACCTGGCGCAGATCCAGGGCTACCGCCCGGCGCAGACCAGCCCGCTGATGATGCTGGTCGCCATGCCGCAACTGATCGCCCTGCCACTGACGGCGGCGCTGTGCAACATCCGTGCGGTGGACTGCCGCTGGGTGCTGGGCATCGGCCTGGCGATGCTGGCGGTGTCCTGTGTCGGCAGCAGCTTGCTGACCAGCGAGTGGATCCGTGGCGACTTCTACCCGTTCTACCTGCTGCAGGTGTTCGGCCAGCCGATGGCGGTGTTGCCGTTGCTGATGCTGTCCACCAACGGTATGACCCCGCAGGAAGGCCCGTTCGCCTCCGCCTGGTTCAACACCGTCAAAGGCCTCGCCGCAGTGATTGCCGGTGGCCTGCTGGACGCCTTGGGCACCCTGCGCCGGCACTTCCATTCCAACCATCTGGTGGACAGCCTGGGCAACGCCCCGCAGGTCGACGGTAACGCTGCTGGCCTGGCCAAGCGCATCCACGAGCAGGCGCTGGTGCTGACCTCGGCCGACCTCTACCTGGCCATGGCCTGCATTGCCGTGGTCCTGATCTGCCTGATTCCTTTCGTGCCTACCCGGGTCTATCCGCCGCGCGCGGTGGCTTGAACCCTGGATGAATTCGAGAACCACTGAAATGACCAACAACCGCAAAACCCTGTTTATCGGCTCGGTGCTTGCCGTGGCCGTCCTGGCCGGCATCGTCGGCCCCTGGATGTTCGGCAGCGACCACCGCCAGAGCACCAATGACGCCTATGTGATCGCCGATTACACCGTGGTCGCGCCCAAGGTCGCCGGCTTCATCAAGGAGGTGCTGGTGGAAGACAACCAGCAGGTCAAAGCCGGCCAGTTGCTGGCGACCATCGATGCCCGTGACTACCAGGCCGCGCTGGATGCCGCGCAGGCGCAGCTGCTGGTGGCCCAGGCGCAAAGCGCCGATGCCCGTGCCACTCTCGAGCGCCAGGCGTCGCTGATTGCCCAGGCTGAGGCCGCAGTGAAAGCGGCCCAGGCCGAAGCTGCGTTCGCCGACCATGAGGTCAACCGCTACAGCCGCCTGGCCGAGCAGGGGGCCGGCACGGTACAGAACGCCCAGCAGGCGCGCAGCGGGGTCGACCAGGCCCGCGCGCGCCTGGCCAATGCCCAGGCGGCACTGGTGGCGGCGCGCAAGCAGGTGGATATCCTTACCGCCCAGGTGGCCAGCGCCGACGGCCAGCTGAAGCGGGCCGAAGCGGGGCTGGAAAAGGCTCAGCTCGACTTGTCCTACACCCGCATCACCGCGCCAGTGGACGGCATGGTCGGCGAGCGCGCCTTGCGTGTCGGTGCCTACGTCAACCCGGGCGCTCGCCTGCTGTCGGTGGTGCCGTTGCAGCATGCCTACGTGGTCGGCAACTTCCAGGAAACCCAGCTGACCCACGTGCAGCCCGGCCAGGCGGTGAGCATCAGCGTCGACACCTTTGCCGGCGAGAAGCTGCAAGGCCATGTGGAAAGCATCGCCCCGGCCACCGGCGTGACCTTCGCCGCCGTAAAGCCGGATAACGCCACCGGCAACTTCACCAAGGTGGTGCAGCGCATCCCGGTGAAAATCGTTTTCGATGATGGCCAGCCGCTGCTTGCCCGCCTGCGCGTGGGCATGTCGGTGGAAGCGACCATCGACACCCGTGGCGACAAGCTCGACGGCAAAGAGGTAAGCGCACGATGAAACCGGCATTATGCTTGAGCCCGTTGCTGCTGGCCGTGTTGATGGCTGGCTGCACCCTGGGGCCGGACTTCCAGCGCCCTGACAGCCAGGCACCGCAACAGTGGGCGCCGCTGCAAGGTGAGGCGGCGGCCAGCCAGCCGCAGGCCGAACCGCTGGAACTGCGCTGGTGGGAGAGCTTTCACGATGCACGCCTGAGTGCCTTGATCCAGCGCGTTGCCGAGCGCAACCTCGACCTGCAGATGGCCAGTGCCCGCCTGCTGCAAAGCCGCGCCCTGCGCAGCACCGTGGCGGCCGACGAAGTACCGTCGGTGGACGTGAACGCCGGCTACAGCCGCGCGCGCAACAGTGCCGAAGGCCTGAGTGACCCGTCCGGCAAGGCGGGCAAGGAAGCCTTCAACCTCTGGCAGGGTGACCTTGTGGCCGGCTGGGAGCTGGACCTGTGGGGCCGTGTGCGGCGCCAGGTCGAGGCTGCCGATGCCACGGTCGAAGTGGCCGAGAACGACCGCCGCGGCGTGCTGCTGGCATTGCTTTCGGAAACCGCCGGTAACTACATCCAGCTGCGCGCCGTGCAGCACACCATCGATGTGACCCGCGACAACCTCAAGGTCGCCCAGCACAGCCTGAAACTGTCGGAAAACCGCCAGGCCGAAGGTGTCGCCACGCGCCTGGACGTGGCCCAGGCCAGTGCCCAGGTCGCCTCGATCGAGTCGCGCCTGCCAAGCCTGGAAGCGCGGCGCGATGACCTGATCAACGCCCTCAGCCTGCTCGCCGCCGAACCGCCGCGCAGCCTGCAGGACGAGTTGATGCAGGGCGGCGAACTGCCAGCGCCGCAGCAGAAGTTTGCCATAGGCTTGCCGTCCGAACTGGCCGAACGCCGCCCGGACATTCGCCTGGCCGAGGCCCGCCTGCATGCTGCCACTGCCAGCATTGGCGTGGCCAAGGCTGACTTCTACCCCAGCATCCGGCTGTCGGGCAATGTCGGGTTCCAGGCCATGCAGCTGTCCGATTTCGGCGCGTGGGATTCGCGCCGTTTCGCCTTTGGGCCGCAGCTGTCGCTGCCGATCTTCGAGGGTGGCCGGCTCAAGGGCACCCTGGAACTGCGCGAGGCGCAGCAGCAGGAAGCGGCGCTGAACTACCGCAAGGTGGTGTTGGGGGCCTGGCATGAAATCGACGATGTGCTACGCCTGTACAACGCCAGCCAGCTGCGTCGCGACCACTTGGCCGAGGCAGTGAGGCAGAACCGTATCGCCCTGGAAACCGCCCAGCGACAGTATGTGGAAGGGGCGGTGGACTTTCTCAATGTGCTGACGGTGCAGGGTGCATTGCTGGCCAGCGAGGAGCAGTGGATCGACAGTTCGGCGGCGGTGTCGCAGGCGCTGGTGGGGCTGTACAAGGCCCTGGGTGGTGGCTGGCAGGCGTTCGACGAACAGCCTGTGAAGAAGGCATAGAGGCAGGAGGCCGAAGTGGTCCTCAACGGTCGCACCCAGGCCCGCATCATCGGCATCGCTGCCGACCTGGGCACCCAGACCGGTGCTTCACCGTTCGCCTGTCGCGCCACTATGCCCAGGGCATGGCCGAGCGCAAATGGAGGCGGGTGGTGTTCCTGTCCAGTGAGTCGGCGCTGCAGATCGCGACCGAGATGATTCATTACGGCATGACCAAGACTGCGTTGCTGGCGGTGTCGCGCGGGTTGGCCGAGACCCTGGCTGGCACCGGGGGGGCGACTGAAGAGCTGGAAGCCAACTTCCTGGCCGAGCACCGGCCGACCTCGCTGATCAAGCGGCTGGCGACGGTGGAGGAGGTGGCGAACATGGTGGTGTACCTGGCATCGATGCAGGCCAGTGCTACTACCGGGGCTGCCTTGCGGGTGGATGGCGGGGGGCTGCGTTCCATTGCCTGATCTGTTTTGCCTGTACCGGCCTCTTCGCGGGTAAACCCGCTCCCACAGGGAGAGTGTGATTCCGAAGATTGCACTGTACCTGTGGGAGCGGGTTTACCCGCGAAGAGGCCAGCACAGGCAACCCATCAATCAGAGCGGGCGCAGTAGGCCAAACCGCTTGCGCAACGCCCAGTCCAGCACCCGCCGCGGCAGTAACCGGGCCATCAACGGCAACGCCGTACTGCCATTTCCCAATCGCACCACCGCCGGCACTGGCGACTTCCCGACCGCTGCCAACACGCCCTGGGCAAACACCGCCGCTGAAGTAGGTTTGTCCTGCGAAGCCCGTGCACGAGCCTGCACCTGCTCGCGCAACGGCCACCATGCCGAATCCGCCGCCAGCACCTGCTCGGCCTGGCGCTTGGCATTGCTGGCGAACTGCGAGGCAATTGCCCCTGGCTGCACTTCCATGACCTGCACACCAAACGGCGCCAGTTCCAGGCGCAAGGCATCGCTCAGGGCGTGCACGGCTGCTTTCGAGGCGCAGTAGGCGCCGGCGAACGGGGTGACCAGCACGCCTGATACGCTGCCGATGTTCACCACCAGGCCCCGTGAGCGGCGTAGTTGTGGGAACAATGCGCGGGTAACGCCAACCACGGCGAATACGTTGGTTTCGAACTGCTGGCGCAGGGCATCCACACCGCCATCGAGCAACGGGCCCATGGCGCCGTAGCCGGCGTTGTTGATCAGGATATCAAGGTTTTCCAGCTCCTCGGCCAGGCGGGCCAGCGCTTCGCGGTCGTTCACATCAAGTTGCCGGGCGGTGTAGCCGGCGGCACTCAGCTGTGCGACATCCTCTGGTTTGCGAGCGGTGGCCCAGACATGGTGGCCGGCATCGCGAAAGGCGTCGGCCAGGGCGCGGCCGATGCCGCTGGAACAACCGGTGATCAGGACGGTGGGCATGGTTGGGGCCTGTTGTCGGGGAGGATTGGTTTTTCCTGTGCGGGCCTCTTCGCGGGTAAACCCGCTCCCACAGGTACACCACAGAATTTGAGACCTGTGTTGTCCCTGTGGGAGCGGGTTTACCCGCGAAGAGGCCCGCACAGGCGATTACATTAGTTGGCAAAGGTACCTTGCAGGTGCTCGGCCCGAAATTCCAGGGTCTGCGGCCGGTACCCGGAGCGCAGGGGCGGCAACGGCAGGCAGTCTTTCCACTCGGCCCCAGGCTGCAGTTCACCCGGCCCACGGTAGCGCGGGGCGTTGTAGGTGTTCTCGGCCAGGTTCACGGTATCGCCCGGTGCATAGGCCGCCACCCGCCAGCGCAGCTCGGTCAGCGGCACGTCGTTGCCGTTCTTCATGCGTACCTGCAGGGCACGGTCGGCGGGGCAGTGTTCGGGGGCGTAGCTCAGGCGCAGGTCCAGGCGGGCCAGTTGCGAGGCTTCGCGGGTGTCCTGCCAGACGACGAACAGGGCCACCAGGCCCAGGCCGCATACGGCAGCCAGCGAGATCGGCAGGGCCTTGGCCGGGTAGCGCAACAGCAGCACCAGCCAGGTGAGGATGAGGAATGCACCGATGATCATGGGGCTTGCAGACCTTGGTTGCGCGGGGTCTGACCATCGTAGCCCGAAATGGGGAGTGGCTCAAAAAGCGGGGCCGCAAAGCGGCCCCAGAGTCTTGCTTACTGCGCGATGGTCTTCACCGAAATGCCACGCTCTATCGGGGTGGAGGTACGCCCATACACATCCTCGAAGCGCTCGATGTCGTCCTCGCCCAGGTAGCTGCCGGACTGCACTTCGATGATCTCCAGCGGGATCTTGCCCGGGTTGCGCAGGCGGTGGACCGAAGCGATCGGGATGTAGGTCGACTGGTTCTCGGTCAGCAGGAACACGTTTTCGTCACAGGTCACCTCGGCGGTGCCGGATACCACGATCCAGTGCTCGGCGCGATGGTGGTGCATCTGCAGCGACAGGCTGGCGCCCGGTTTGACGGTGATGTGCTTGACCTGGAAGCGGCCGCCCATGTCCACCGAGTCGTACGAGCCCCACGGGCGATACACTTCCAGGTGGTTCTGGGTTTCGCTGCGGCCCTGCTCGTCGAGGGTCTTGACCATCTGCTTGACGCCCTGGACCTTGTCCTTGTGGGCAATCATCATGGCGTCCTTGGTTTCGACCACCACGATGTTCTCCAGGCCGATCACCGACACCAGCTTGCCGTTGCCGTGGATCATGCAGTTGTGGCTGTCCTGCACCACCACATCGCCCTTGGTGACGTTGCCGTTGTCGTCCTTCTCGTGCACTTCCCACAGCGACGACCAGCAGCCCACGTCGCTCCAGCCGGCCGACATCGGCACCACGCAGGCGCGCTGGGTCTTTTCCATCACCGCGTAGTCGATGGAGTTGTCCGGGCAGCAGGCGAAGGTGGCTTCGTCGATGCTCAGTACATCACCGTCTTCCTGGCTGCGCTCCAGGGCCAGCACGCAGGTATCGTAGATGTCGCCGTCGTGCTTTTTCAGCTCTTCGAGGAAGCGGCTGGCACGGAACAGGAACATGCCGCTGTTCCAGAAGTAACCGCCGGCCTCGACGAACTCGGCGGCGCGTTTTTCGTCGGGCTTCTCGACGAACTGCGCCACGCGCGCCACGCCTTCAGGCAGCAGGGCGTCCTGGCTGGAACGGATGTAGCCGTAGCCGGTTTCCGGCTTGGTCGCCGGCACGCCAAACAGCACCATCTCGCCACGCTCGGCGGCCACGGTAGCCAGGGCCAGGGCGCGTTGCAGGGCCTTCTGGTCCTCGATCACGTGGTCGGCGGGCAGCACCAGCATCAGCTCGTCGCGGCCTTCGTTGACCAGCTTCATGGCAGCCATGGCCACAGCCGGCGCGGTGTTGCGGCCGAACGGCTCCATCAGGATGCCCTGGGTTTCCAGTTTCAAGGCAGCGAGTTGCTCCTGGACGATGAACTTGTGGTCCTTGTTGCAGACCACGATCGGCGTGTCCATGCCTTCGAACACCAGGCGCTCGAGGGTTTGCTGGAACAGCGTGTGTTCACTGGTCAGGGCCAGGAACTGCTTGGGGAACTGCTTGCGCGACAGAGGCCACAGACGGGAACCGCTACCACCAGAAAGAATTACCGGGATCATCATGTTTCTCCAATAGTCGTTGAGAGGCAGGGGAATCAGTTGCTAGCCACGGGGCGAGTTACCCACACCGGCGACAGGGCGTTGCCGGAACCCGTTACGTACAGCACTGCGGCTTCGCCGCGCTCCAGGGCGACGGGTTTGACGTCACCCACTTTCTTGTCTCCTTGGTACAGCGCCAGGTTGACCTTGACCGGGTTGATTTCGCGTTCGCCACGGCCGTTGGCGGCTACCGGCTTGACCACTTCGGTCTTGCCGTCGGCGGTCTTCAGGGTCAGTTGCTGGTCGCTCAGGTTCTGCACGCGAACCAGGGCTTTCTGCTTGTTCTTGAACGGTGGTTCTTCGATCAACTGGGGGTTGCCGCTGGCGCTGTTGACCAGGGTGTAGTACTTGTCCGCGGCCAGCTTGACCGGCACGCTCTTGCCACCGACCTGGGCGGTGTAGTCACCCCCTGGCAGGAAGCTGAAATCGCTGCTGGCCTGGGCGCCAACCTGCTTGATCTGGGTGTTGCCGACCGAGGCTGCAGTCGGTGCGCTGGAAGCGTTGTACAGGCGCACGAAGGTCGAGCCTTTCGGTGCGCTCGGGCCATACAGCGCGGCGTCGGCACCGGCGAAGGCCTGCATGGAAGCCAGGGAGAGGCCGGCTGCGAGGGTGAGGGCTTTGGCAATGGAAGTCTTGGTAGTCATGTATGCGTTCCTCTGATTAGTGGTTCGTCCGGGTGGACGACAAGGCCAGGTTTTCTTCGGATTTACGGGTGTTTTTCAGTTGGGCGATCCACTGTGGATCGAAGCTGCTAAGGTCGTTCTTCATTGGCAGATAACGTTCGGGGAATTCCCACACCACCACCTGGGGGGCGGCGTTCTTGAAGGCATCGCTTTGCAGGTACTTGAGCATCGGCAGCAGCGGGCCATGGCCGTCTTCGGCGTAGTTGGCCACGTCGCTGCGCAGGGCCTGCTGCAGCGCGCCGAGGAAGTTCCAGTGCGGGTTGGCGCTGTAGCTGGTGCCCACCAGTGCAACCGGGATCTGCGTGTCGGCGAACAGTGCGTCACCGGCTTCACCTTCGGCCCCGACCGGGCGAGTGGTGCGCTGCTGCAGGTTGTCCGGGGCCGGCAGCAGGTTGCTGAACAGCGGATCCAGTGGCAGGAAGTTGGTCAGGTCGCCCTTGTATGGCGCGGTGCTGCCGGCTTCGGTGATGAACGCCTGCGGGTCGCCATTGAGCAGGCTCTGGCGGCTGACCGCTTCGGCCAGTGCCTGCGCCGCCACTTCGGCGCCCATCGGTGTCCAGTGGGTGTCGGTGCGCAGGAACACCTGGCCGCGGGCCTTGGCCTGCTCCAGAGGTGCCATCAGGTCCGGGGCGAACACGTTGGCCTGGCGCACCTGGGCATGGAACTGGTTGTACAGGTCGTCATGCAGGCTGGTCGGCAGCTCATTGCCCAGGTACTCGGCGTACACCCGCGCCTTGGCCGGCACGATCGCCAGCACCAACTGGCTGCCGTGCTGCTGCAGGGTGTCGCGCACGCCACGGATCAACGCCAGGTTTTCCTGCATCAGCTGCTCGGCACCGGCGGTGGGCTTGAACTCCTCGTCACTGAACAGCCACTGGTCGCGGCCCAGAACCACGCCGGGGCGGCCTTCGTTGAACAGCTTGAAGTCCATCGCCGCCCACAGGTTGGTACCCAGGCGCTTGATCGGGAACTGCTCGTCGTAGTGGGTCTCGGCGGCCTTGGCGAGCTTGCCGTTGAGCAGGGTCATCTGCTCGGTACGCTGGAAGCTTTGCAGGCCACCGGTGGACCACACGCCCATGCCCACCAGCAGGCCGAGGAACGACAATGAATAGGTAATGCGTAATGTCCGGGTCATGTCATCAACCTCAGAACTGGAAGTAAAGGAACGGCGAGTAGCTCTGCGCCGAAAGCTTGAGGATCGAGGCCACGAACAGCAGCAGCACCAGGGCGCGGGTCATTACCCGGGTCCAGTCCAGGCCGAGCGAACCGTCATTGTTGACCTGTACCGCGGTAGCCTTGGGCGTTGGTCTGGCGTTGCGGTAGAAGTCGCGCAGGCCGAAGAACGCCAAGGTGATGTAGGCGACCACCAGGGTGGCTACCTGCAGGCCGGTGAGCTGGGCACGGTTGAGTTCCGACAGCTGCCAGTCGCCGAAGCTGAACATGGCGCCGTACATGCGACCGGCCACTTCCAGGTTCTCGGCGCGGAAGATCACCCAGCCAACCACCACCAGCAGGAAAGTGAACGCCCACTTCACCGGGTTGAAACGCTGCGGGTTGGTGTCGATGCCCAGCGCGCGCTCGATGGCCAGCCACATGCCGTGCCAGGCGCCCCAGATGATGTAGGTGAAGTTGGCGCCATGCCACAGGCCGCCCAGCAGCATGGTCAGGAACAGGTTGCGGTAGGTGTTGAAGGTGCCTTTGCGGTTACCGCCCAGGGTGATGTACAGGTAGTCGCGCAGCCAGGTCGACAGGCTGATGTGCCAGCGTCGCCAGAACTCGGTGATCGACTGGCTGATGTACGGCTGCTTGAAGTTCTCCATGAAGCGGAAGCCCATCATCAGGCCCAGGCCGATGGCCATGTCGCTGTAGCCGCTGAAGTCGAAGTACAGCTGCGCGGTGTAGGCCAGGGCGCCGAGCCAGGCATCCCCGGTGCTCGGGTTCTGCAGGGCGAAGCAGTGGTCGGCCACTACCGCCAGGGTATCGGCGATGAACACTTTCTTGATGAAGCCCTGCATGAAGCGGGTGCAGCCTTCGGAGAACTTGTCCAGGGTGTGGGTGCGGTTGTTGAACTGGTCGACCAGGTCCTTGAAGCGCAGCACGGGGCCGGCGATCAGGTGCGGGAAGATCGCCACGAACGCCGCGAAGTCGATCAGGTTGCGGGTGGCCGGCGTATCGCCGCGGTACACGTCGATGATGTAGCTGATCGACTCGAAGATGTAGAACGAGATACCGATCGGCAGCAGCACGTGGGTGAGGATGAACGGCTCAAGGCCGAACGAGGTGATGATCGCGTTGAGGCTGTCGACGCCGAAGTTGGCGTACTTGAAGTAGCCGAGGATCGCCAGGTCGACACCGACGCCGAGCAGCAGCCAGCGCTGCGCGGGCTTGGTACGCACACCGGCAGCGCCGACTTTCAGGCCGATCCAGTAGTTCCACAGGGTGACCCCGGCGAACAGGGCCAGGAAGTCCACCCGCCACCAGGCGTAGAAGATGTAGCTGGCGACCAGCAGCAGCAGGTTGCGATAACGTTGCCCGCTCAAGTAGTACAGGCCGAGGAAGATCGGCAAGAACAGGAACAGGAACACGTTGGACGAGAAGACCATCCCGGTTCTCCTTTTTGTTCACAGCATCCGGGGCAAAGCGCCCCCCAAACCCCCCACATGTTCGTGGCGGGCTACCTAGATTCCTGTGGGAGCGGGTTTACCCGCGAAGAGGCCGGCACAGGCACCGCACATGGCAGGTCTGGCCTTTTCGCGGGTAAACCCGCTCCCACAGGGGTTTTGCGTTACTTTTTCGATTCCGCGCTCGGGTCGTAGACCCGGGTCAGGTCGCCGCCCAGCCGGAAGCTGTTGAACGGCTGCATGCCACGCTTGCGTTGCAGGGTGTCGCCACTGCACGCATACAGGCTGCAGTAGGGCTCCATCCACGCGTACTTGCTGTCGATCTTCAGGTCTTTCATGTCCTGTTTCTCGCCATTGCGGGCCTTGAACGCGCTGGGGTCCTTCGCACCGTTCAGCACCCGCTGCGCCAGACGCTGCAGGGCATTGTTGTTCTCGCCGCGCACATCCACGCCGTTGACCTGGGCGAAGCTGGCGATCATCGCCAGCGGCGGCAGGGCATAGTTGTGATAGGCCAGGGCGCGTTGCTTGCGTTTCAGCTCGTTGGGCAGGAAGCCCTGCTCGTCTACCTGGTTGGCACCAACCCGGTATTCCTTGACTGCCCAGTCGAACAGGTCGCGACGGTCGGTGGCCACGGCACTGGCCATTACCGCCCAGGCTGCCCAGTAGCTGTGGTTGTTGATCTTCTCCAGCGGCAGGTCGCTCCAGTCGCGTACGACTTGCGAGGCCAGGCGGGCGAACCATTTTTCGATCAGCTCGGCCTCGGGCTGGTGCGCGGCCAGCGGCTGCGAATTGGAGAATTTCAGGCGCAGCCACGAGCCGCTCATGCTGCCCAGCGCCCATTTGCGCATCGACTTGCCGGTGTGGTTGTAGTCGGTGGACATCAGTGCATCGGCGCGGGCCCAACTGCCTAGCCAGGCCAGGGTGCAGTCGAGCTGTGCCGGGCGGCCGTCACGCATGTACTGGCCGATCATCTTGCTCACGCCTTTCTCAAGGGTGGTGATGTCTTCGGTAGATTTGCGAAAGGCCTTTTCCGAATCGGCATTGAGCGTGGCCCGCGCCTTGTCCGAGCCTTCGTACTTGCTGCGGAACTGCAGGGCGCCGGTGTACGGCTTGGGCGCAGCCTCGCAGCGGAAGTTGCCGTCGCCGGTCTTGAGCTTTTCGATCCCCTCGTAGTAACCCTGGGGTGGTACCAGCGCGGCGTGCGCGGTACCGCCGCACAACGCAAGGGCAAGCAGGGCGGGGCGGGAAATTCGCTTGAACGGGATCATGGTCGCCTCACTGGCCGGCCTGCGCGGTCTGCGCAGGCACGGCGAAGTTGTTGCGTTTGCAGAGCTTGGCTTCGACCTTCTGGGTACCGCTTTCCGGCCCCTGCACCTCGAACGCCAGCAGGCTCTGGCTGGCCCAGTCCTCGTCTTCGCGCATCTGGAAGACGAAGCGGCCATCGGTGTCGGAGGTTTCCGGTTTTTCCAGCTTGATGTCCTCGTGGCGGCCGTTGAGGTACCACAGGGTGGCCTGCAGCACCTTCACCGACGGGTCTTCGAACTTCACATCCATTTGTATGTTGCGGTTGACCAGGTCCTTGAGCACGCCACCCTTGCCGTTGACCATCAGCTCGTTCTTGCCGGGCTTGAGGGTGGCGCTGGCGCTCATCAGTGCCGGGCGGTCATCGCAGCCGTTGTCGAGCAGGCCAAGGATCTGCCGCCAGATGGTTTCCTGGTCCAGGCGATACAGCGGGGAGAATTCCCAGATCAGGATCTTCGGCGGGTTCTTCTGGAATTCCTCGCTGCCCAGGTACTGGATCATCGAGCCTTCCAGGCCACCGCCGGGGAAGGCGACGTTCAGCACATCGGCACCAATGTACTGTTGCAGGAAGCCCGCGAAGTTGTAGTTCTTGCCACTGTGGCTGGTACCCACCAGGGTGATTTGCGCGTTGCCGGCGTCACCGAACAGGTCGTCACCGCCACCGTCGGAGCCTTTCGGCTCGGTGGCGAACTGGTCCATGTACTGGACGGCGTAGCTGGTGCCACAGAGCTGACCGGCGACGTTATGCAAGGTGCCGGTCTTGCCCATGCGCCCGGACTTCCTGGTTTCGAACTCCTTGCGCGGGATGCCTTCGAAGGCCGGCATCTTGTGTACGGTGTCGGCCACGATCTTCGCCGCGCGCTCGGCGCCGTACGGCGTCCAGTGCTGGTCGCCACGGAAGTAGAAGTCCTTGCCCTGGTCGGCAGCGGCCAGCTGTTCGTTGGTCAGCGGCGACAGGTCTGGCACGTTGTAACCCATGCTGGCGAAGCGCTTGAGCATGGCCTGGTAGTTGCCCAGGGCCTTCTGGTAGTCGAAGGCGGCTTTTTCCGCCGGGTTGAGCATGTTGCGGTTCACCAGGCCACGGGTCGGCTGGTACACCACCACCAGTTCCACGCCGCGTTTCTTGAACGCGTCGTGCACTTGCTGCAGGCGTTTGTAGCCGGCCGGGGTGGTGTTGAACTCGGTGCGCAGGTCTTCGCGGGTACGGAACAGCCAGTCGCCCTGAGCCTGCACCAGCGTGGTGAAGTTCTGCTGGTAGCGGGTGGTATAGCGGCTGGCGTCATGCGCTTCAGGGCACAGCTGGCAGCAAGGCTCGGCGCTGAAAGTAGGGGCCTTGACGTCTTCGGCGCGCACGCCCTGGCTTATCGCCAGGAGGGCGGCGGACAGGCCCAGCAGTTTCATCAGATGTGGTGTCATGGTCTGGGCTTCCTTAATCGATCATTTCGGTCTGGCGTTCGACCGGGTCGATCAGCACAGCCTTTTGCTGGCGTACCAGCAGGTCGAGGATTTCGTCCTGGCGTTCGCCGAGGATGCCGTTGAGGCTGATGCCGCTGGCCTTGCGTGGGGCGAGCATGGACACCTTGTACAGTTCCACCGAAAGCGGCGAGTCGATCGACAGGGGCCCGGAGCCGTTGGCCGCCAGTTCGCCACCGACCAGGATCAACGACACCTTGGTGTCGAACGGGTCGAGGGCGATGTCGCGGTCGGTATCGGACAGGTCCTTGATGTGGCCGTACACACCCACCAGGCCGTTGGCCATGGCGACGTTTTCGTACAGGCGGATGTTCACGCTGTTACGCACGCGGATGCCGTGGCGGCGGTTGTTGATCAGCTTGTTGCCCCAGATCAGGTTGTCGCCACTTTCGTACAGGGTGATGCCGTCGGTGTGGTTGCGGTAGATCTCGTTGTAGGCAATCAGGTTGTTGACGCTGTTACGGTCGATCACCACGCCCGAGAGCTTGTTGTCGAAGCTCTTGTTGTTGATGATCCAGCTGTCGTTGACCTCACGCGAAACGATGATGCCGTGCTTCTTCTTGGTGCCGTACACCGTGTTGCCGGCGATGATCAGCCGGTGCGAGCGGTCGTGCGGGTCGATGCCGTAGACGATGTTGTCGCGGTAGGTGCTGTCCTTGACCACGAAGTCCTGGGTCTCGTAGCAGTAGAAGCCGTACCACATGTCGCTGAACTCAGAGCCGATGATCCAGCCGGTGGGTTCCGCGCGGCCCATGCGCTTGGCCATGTTCGGCGTGTACTGCGAGATGCTCACGCCGTACGATTTGGACTTGGCGTAGCCGAAGCTGGCCATCCTGGTGTTGACGATGTAGGTCTCGGTACCGCCCCACGACAACAGGAACGGGCGGAATTCCTTGGGCGAGCGGAAGGTCGCCGGGCCGTTGTCCTTTTCCCGCCAGCCGGTCACCTGGGTGTCGGTGACGAACAGCTTGCCGTCGTTGACCAGGAACGAACCGCCTTCCTGGGACAGGCGCAGCTGCTTGACCTTGCCGTCGATCTCGAGGATGCCCTTCTGCCCGACCACGATCGGCAGGCGCGCCAGGTAAACGCCCGGCTCGACTTCGCTGAGGTACTGCTTGGGTACCTTCTTGCTCAGCTCGACCAGGTCGACATGGCCGTCATCGACGAAGATCGCCTGCGGAATGCCATGCTGGCGCTGGACCCACTCGGCCGCCTTGTTGTCGCCGCCGACGAATTCCTTGAGGGAGTCCTCCTGGAACATGCGGCGCAGGCTGACCTTGCCCTTGTGGCGGCGGTCGATTTTCTTCTGCACCGCCTCTGCTGTGTAGCCGGTCAGGTCAGGCAGCTTTGGCGGGTCCATGTGCAGCGGCTCGATCGGTGCGCTGGAGACCGTGTAGGTCTTGGCCTGTTGCAGTTCCTTGGCGATCACCTTGGGCTCTGCGGCAGCGACCAGGCCACTGGCCAGCAGCAAGGCGCTGGCCAACAGGCTGTGACGTAAGTGCGGGTGAAGGTTCATAACGGTAAGTCCTCTACCGGCCTCAGAAGCGCCAGATCACGTCGACGAAGGCGCGGTGCATGTACGAATCCGCTTCCTTGCCGTAGGCATCGCCTGGCTTGAACACGCCGGCACGCAGGCGCACCAGGGCAGATGGCTCGTCGATGGCCTGACTCATCGAAGCCGGCAGCAGGCCTTGCTTGAAGTACTTGGTCACGACCACGTCCATTTCCTGGCCAAGGTCTTTTTCGCCATCGACCAGCGGGCGATTCACACCGTTGTCGTTGACCACCGCGTTGATGCCGCTGGAACCGATGTTCTGGTTGCCATCGACACGCCAGAACTTGTGGTAGATGAAGCTGGCGTCGTAGTCGTCGCGCAGCTGCCAGGAGGCGAACAGGGTGGCCGCCTGCAGGTTGCCCAGCTCGCCACGGAAGGCTTCACCGAAGCGGTGCACGCGCGAACGGGTACCGGTGTAGTTGGAGCGGTTGCTCTCCAGGCCGGTCTGCTCGTAGTTGCTCGAACCGTCGTCGCCACCACCGCCGCTGCCACGAGCGTAGGCGGCGCCGACCTGCCATTGCGGGTCGAGGCGCAGGCGGATGCCGAGGTCGGTGGCCCAGGCGTTGACGTCACCGCTCTGCTTGCCGGTGGCTACGGTTTCGTCGCCGACGACCTGGCTGCTGAGGGTGTCGCGGTCACCGGTCAGCCAGGTGACGCTGCCCCAGTAGTTGACGGTGTGGTCGTTGCGCCAGTTGTAGGCGTCGCTGTTGGCTTCCAGGCCCAGCCAGGTGAGGTCGCCGGTGCGGGTCTTGTCCAGCGCATCGACGGTTTCACCCGGGTTCTTCAGGCTGCCGCCGTCATGGGTGTGGTGGGCGCGTACGCCGACCCAGTGGCCAGGGGTCCACTGCGTGGCGACGTTGCCGTAGAGGTGCGTGCGGTCCTTGTCTTCCGGGGCCAGCTCGGTGAGGTCGGTGCGGTATTCGCTGAAGCGCTGGGCCACGCCAAGGTCGGCCTTGAGCAGGGTGGTGTCGAAGGTCCAGTTCAGCGCTTCGATGTTGGTGTCACGCCACATGCCATCGTCGCTGCGCAGGCGCTGGCGGCCGAAACGCAGCTGCTCGCCGGGGTAGGCGGTGAGGCCGCTGTAGCCGACCCAGAATTCGCGCATGGCCAGGTAGCTCTTGTCCTGCTCGCGGCCGTCGGCGGCGGTGTCGGTGCTGGTGCCGTCGTCGTTCTGGCGCAGGGTGTCGGTTTCGATGGTGTCGGTGGCGGTGACTGCCTGGCCCATGGCATAGGCGCTCCAGTTGCCACGTTCGCCATATACCCAGGGGCGCAGGTCGAGACCCAGGCCGCTGACGTCGCCGCCGGAGCGGGTGCCCAGGTCACGGTCGTCTTCCGACTGGCCGGTGATCTTCACATCCAGGCCGAAGTTCTTTTCAGCGGTCATTTCCGCCAGGGTCGGGCAGGACCACAGCAGGGCGAAGCTCAGGCCGATGCCAGCTTTCACGAAGGGATTGAGCGTCATAGCGAGTCCTCACCGGTTACTTCTTTTTCGTCGTCTTGCAGGGCTTCGATGGCCAGGGTGCTGTTGGCGCCCTGGCTCATGCTGCCGCGCGCCTGCTTCTCTTGTGCCAGCAGTTGCTGGGCCTGGCTGCGCTGGTCAGGCGTAAGTTGCTGGTCGAGCTGCTGCAGCAGTTCAGCGGACTGCGGCGTCGGGTTGGCCTGGGCCAGCTGGGCGAATACCCAGGCGTTGCCCGGTTGCGGGCGAATGCCGTGGCCTTCACTGAACAGCTGGGCCAGGGCGTAGTCGGCGCTGTTCTGCCCGCCACGGGCGGCGGCCAGCAGGTGGTCGACGGCCTTCTGTGGCTCGACGTTGCCCAGGTAGCCGCGGCGGTACAGCTGGCCCAGGTAGTAATGGGCGCTGACTTCGCCGGCGTCGGCGGCAGCCTGCAGGTGTTGTTCGGCTTTGGCCGCGTCCGCAGGCACGGTCTTGCCTTCGTAGTACAGGCGGCCCAGCAATAGTTCGGCGCGTGGCTGTTCGGCTTCGCGGCCCTTGTCGATGTAGGCCATCAGCTGGTCGGTATCGCCCAGCTCGGGGAAGTCGTACACCAGTTGTGCCAGGCTGACCCAGGACGCCGGGTTGGCCGGAGCCACCTGTTCGAGCAGGTCCTTGGCGGTTTTCTCGTCGGTCTGGCCGAGGCTGCGGTCAGCCAGTACCCGGGCAACGCTGTCGACCCGGGTGGCTGGTACTGCGCCACGGGCGTAGGCAGCCTTGAGCTGGCCGAGCAGGGCAGCCTGCTGGTCGGCCTGGCCACGCTTCTGGTACACGGTGGCCAGTTCGACGTAGCAGATGTCGGTGCTGTTCAGCGCGGCCTTGCAGATTTTTTCCACTTCGCCCAGATGCTGGTCGTAGGTGCCCTGGGTGCGGTACAGCAGCACCTGGGCCAGGCCCGCTTCCGGGTTGCCGGCGGCGCGCCACTGGTCGATCTGCTGCTGCGCGTTGACCTTGGGGAAGCTCTGCGGGTAAGTCAGGTAGAGCATCGCCAGCGGGATCAAGGTGTTGCTTTCGCCCTGCCTGGCGGCTTGCTTGAGCAGGGTTTCGGCTTCTTCGCGCTCGGCCTGAGTGCTGTCGGGCTTGGCCACCAGCAGGCGGCCAAGGCGCGCCTGGGCACGCGGCGAAGTGGCGGCTGCGGCGCGGTAGGTGGCCTCGGCTTCCTTGATTTTCGCCGGATCGCGGGTGGCAACCTTGATGTCGGCCAGGCCCACTTGCGCTTCGCTGTAGCCCAGGTCGGCCAGCGCCTTGTAGTTGCGCTCGGCCAGAGCCGTGTCACCGCGCTTCATGGCTTCGTTGGCCAGGCGCTGGTCGGGCAGGCCCGCACAGCCGGCCAGCGTGATGGCAGCAGCCAGGGCACACAGGCCCAAGCTGGCGCTTTTCTTGTGGGGAATCATGTTGTGATCCTCTTACAGCCCACGGGCCATGGCTTTGTCGATCAGCCAGTTCAGCGACGGGCCACGGTCGCTGTTGACCGAAGCCGGGCGGCCGGCGAGTTCGGCGGGCAGGGTGCTGTCGGGCTTGATCTGCACGCGGATGTCGGCGGCCAGGTCTTCGCTGTTGAGGCTGGCGCTGCTGACGATCTGGCCGGTGCGCACCTCGTCTTCGCCGGCTACCTGGAAGTTGACCCGGGTACCTGGCTTGACCTCGTCGAACTGGCGGTAGGTGAAGCGAGCCTCGATCATCGGGTTGGTGGTGCGCGGGATCAGCTGGAAGATCGGCTGGCCCTTGGCGGCGTACTGGCCGTTATCCACCAGCTGGCGGGCGACCACGCAATCACAGGGGCTGGTGAGGGTGCCGGACAGCTGCTTGCCGAACAGTTCCTCGATCTTCGCCGGCTCCAGCTGTGCGTCTTCCAGGTTGCCCTTGAGCATGTCCAGCATGCTGGTGGTGAAGCTGGCCAGTGGCGCGCCCTTGGCAATTTGCCCACCGCTTTCGACCAGGCTGTTCACGGTGCCGTCGCGCGGCATGGTGATGGTGGTGGTGGGTACCGCGACCACGCCGGCTTCGGCATGGCTGACGAAGTACATGCCGTACAGCGACTTGGCGATGAAGCCGAAGGCGGCGACACCGACCACGAATACGCCCAGGGTGACGGTGACCGCCTTGAGGCGGCCGAAGGCGCTCAGGCCGGCACCGCCGTCCTTCTGCTTGCGGGCCTTGGTGAAGTTGTCGCGCTGCAAGGTGCTGAGCACATCGCCCGCAGTGATCAGCTCACCCGACAGGTGCGAGGTGATGAGGTGGCGCAGCGTGGCGATGTCGCGTGGCTCAAGGTTCTGGAACTGCGCGCCGGTACGGCCGCTGCCCGGGTTGTAGGAGCGCACCTGGAACTCGATGTCCATCGACAGGCCGAGGTTGTCGACCGTGAACTGCAGCCGTCCGCGTAGTACGTCGCCAACCGACAGTTGTTGCTTGGTGTGGAAGCTCAGGCCACCGGCGGAGAGGTCGTCGACCTTCACATCGTGGGCCTGGCGCTGAGGGTCGAGGAACCGCAGCTTGGCGGGGATGCGTACCCGGGCATGCTGGCGCTGGGCTTCGGACTCATGCACGACGTTGACGTTCACGGCGGTATTCATGTGGTTTGTTCCTGTTAGTTCCGATCCGGGTTGGGCTCACACGACCATGAACAGCACAGCGACGAAGATGCTGGCAGCCGAGAAGGTCATGGTCCGCGAGGACCAGGTGTTGAACCATTGTTGAAAGCTGGCGAGGTCACGCTTGAGGGCAGTGGGCTGACGCGTCCAGGACTGCTTGTCGAGGCGGAAGAACACGTAGATCTTCATCAGCGCGCCGATGATCTGGTTGTAATAGAGAATCAGCGGGTAGGCCGGGCCTACGTTGTGGCCGGAGCACAGCAGCATGATGGTGAGAATCAGGCGGGTGATGCCGATCCACAGCAGGTACACCAGCAGGAAGCCCAGGCCGAACTTGAGGCTGGCGATCACTGCCACGGTCAGGCCCAGCAGGCTGGTCCACATCGACACGCGCTGGTCGAACAGCACGATGCTGGTGAACAGCCCCAGGCGGCGCAGGCCCAGGCCAAGCGCGCGGGAGTTCTGCCGCAGGTTGTTGCCGTACCAGCGGTACATCAGCTTGCGGCTGGCCTTGAGGAAGCTCTTCTCCGGCGGGTGCTCGACTGTGTTGATGGCGGCGTCCGGCACGTAGAAAGTGTCGTAGCCCAGGCGCATCAGGCTGAACCAGCTGGATTTGTCGTCACCGGTGAGGAACTTGAAGCGGCCCAGGCGCCAGTGCATCAGCGAGTCGCTTTCCACGTCGGCGATGAACTCGGGGTTGGTCACCACGCTGGCGCGGAACATCGACATGCGCCCGGTCATGGTCAGCACGCGCTTGGACAGGGCCATCGAGCACATGTTGATGTGGCGCTGGGCGAAGCGCAGCTTGTGCCACTCGCTCATGATGTAGCCGCCACGCACTTCGCAGAACTCGTTGGTGGTCAGGCCGCCGACGTTGGGGAACAGCTTGAACCACGGCACGGTCTTGCGTACCACGCCATCGCCCAGCACGGTGTCGCCGTCGATCACCGCTACCACGGCGTTCTCGTCCGGCAGCATGCGCGAGATCGCACGGAAACCGTAGGCCAGGCCGTCACGCTTGCCGGTACCGGCGATGCGCACGATGTCGAGTTTCACGTGGGCTGGCGGGTTGTATTTGGCCCACAGGCTTTTCACCAGCAGTTCGTCCGACATCTCTACCAGCGAGCAGACCACGGTGGTGGGGAAGCCACAGTTGATCGCCTCGCGGATCACCGAGCTGTACACCTGGGCGGTGGTGAGTGCTTCGATGCGGAAGCTGGTCACCATCAGGTACACGTGGGACGGGTCGGCGTCCTTGCCCATTTTCTGCACCTTGCGGCGCAGGTACGGGTACACGCCGTAGAGGAAGATCATGCCGCGGATGAAATGGGTGGCGCCCATGGAATAGCGCCAGATGCCGACTGCGCCGACCAGGAAGATGAAGTGCTTCGACTGCGAGTCGAAGATATCGGCTGGCAGGGCCAGGGCGATCAGCATGAGCAGGCTCATGTAGAGCAGCCACCCGGCGCACTGCAACAGCACTGTCTGGAGCCTTTGCATGTTCAGCATCCGTCGAGAATTCGGGAAAGGGTGGGCAGCGGTGGTTGGGAGATCACCGCTGCCCGGCCAGCACTTACCAGCAGATGCCTTCGGTACGGCTGGTGGCGCAGGTCGGTTTGCTCATGAAGCCGACCAGGTCGATCACGTGCTTGCCGGCCGGTGCTTGCTGGGCCAGTGCACGGAACTGCTCGTCACGGTTGCCCAGGACGATGATGTCGGCGTTGTCGATCACCTTCTGGAAGTCGGCGTTGAGCAGCGACGACACGTGCGGGATCTTCGACTCGATGTAGTCCTTGTTGGCGCCGTGGACACGGGCGTACTGGACGTTCTCGTCGTAGATGTCCAGCTGGTAGCCCTTGCCGATCAGGCGCTCGGCCAGTTCCACCAGCGGGCTTTCACGCAGGTCGTCGGTGCCGGCCTTGAAGCTCAGGCCGAGCAGGGCGACCTTGCGCTTGTCGTGGGCTTCGATCAGCTCGAAGGCGTTCTGCACCTGCGACTCGTTGCTGCGCATCAGCGAGTCGAGCAGTGGTGCGCGTACATCGAGGCTGGCGGCACGATAGGTGAGGGCGCGCACGTCCTTGGGCAGGCACGAGCCGCCGAAGGCGAAGCCAGGGCGCATGTAGTACTGGGACAGGTTCAGCACTTTGTCCTGGCACACCACGTCCATCACGTCACGGCCATCCACGCCTACGGCCTTGGCGATGTTGCCGATCTCGTTGGCGAAGGTGACCTTGGTGGCGTGCCACACGTTGCAGGTGTACTTGATCATCTCGGCCACTTCGATCGGCTTGCGGATGATCGGTGCGTCGAGCTCTTCGTACAGGGCCTGCAGGATGTCGCCGCTGGCGCTGTCCAGTTCGCCGATGACGGTCATCGGTGGCTGGTCGTAGTCCTTGATCGCGGTGCTTTCACGCAGGAATTCCGGGTTGACCGCGACGCCGAAGTCGACGCCGGCTTTCTTGCCCGAGCAGTCTTCGAGGATCGGGATCACCACGTTCTTCACGGTGCCTGGCAGCACGGTGCTGCGTACCACGATGGTGTGACGGCGCTCGCTATCGCGCAGTACGTAGCCAATTTCGCGGCACACCGATTCGATGTACTCGAGGCCCAGGTCGCCGTTCTTCTTGCTTGGGGTGCCCACGCAGATCATCGATACGTCGCTGGCACGGATGGCTTCGGCGAAATCGGTAGTACCGCGCAGGCGGCCGTTGGCGATGCCCTGTTGCAGCAGTGCTTCCAGGCCAGGTTCGACGATGGGGGACTTGCCCTGATTGATCAGGTCGATCTTGGTGCTGGACACGTCCACACCGATCACTTCATGGCCTCGCGCCGTCAGGCAGCCTGCACAGACTGCACCCACATAACCCAAACCAAAGATGCTGATACGCATCGCTATCACCTCATGTGTTTATCACGCCGGCCTCTCCGGAAAGAGCCGGACTGGGTTGATTAACAACAGTTTTCGGGCGCACGGACCCATGGCGAAACGCACACTTCGCCGAGCGCAGGCAAAATAAATCCGGAGCGCAAAAAGTTATGCACTCAAATGTGGCAGTAAAAAGCCATTAATTAAAAAACGTGCCCTGGAATGCAGCCGTCTTTATTGCAATGCGCTACGTGGCGCGTTGCTGTGCTTGTTTTTTCAAGTGGAAAAATCCTTTGAAATCAACCACTAGGACGAATTGTAAGGGACGCGTCTCTCCTGCGTGGACAGGGGCTTCGGGGGTTGCCGTCATACCTGTCGAAGTTGTTGGGGCCGGTAGTGGATACCTGCCGTTGTCATCTGTAAGTCATCTCTCACAGCCCGGGGGCAGGAAAATCGTTACGGCACTATGAGCGATTCGTCGTAGCAGAAGTTCCGGGGAGGGTTCGGCGCGGATGAAAGATTTCTAAATATTTTTTCAGTGGCGAACAATTTCAATCTGATAGCACGCGGGTGTTTTGCCCCTATATATAAAGGGCGAAACTGTTGCGAGATATTTTTATGCCAGCATCCAAAAATTTTTTTCAAAATTCGTCAAAAAAGGTATGAACGGTCTTATGGCGTTTTGCGATAAGGCTCCATGTGATGGATTTTTGGCGTCGAACAAATGACATGCTGGCAATGTGAAGCCTGCTCCGTGCCGAGGCCGCGTCTTAACACATGTGGAAACACATCATGGCCACATGAAAACTAAGGCTTTTGCCGCGCCGGCCGTTACCCCTTCTGGACGCTCTGTGGAGCTGTCCATGAACGAAGGAGCGTCTTGGGCAGCCTCGGGCCATTAGCCACCGAGGGCGTCTCATCCATTCATCACATGGAAGAGACGAGAGAAAGCCAAATGAAGAAGACATCGCAAATCCTGCTCGCCAGCGGTTCCTTGCTGCTGGCTGGCATGGTGCAGGCGGGGCCAAACGTTAACGTCACCTTCAAGAACCTCGGTGGAGAAAATGCCATCCTTAAAATGGTCACCTCCAATGAGAGCAGTACATACCAAATAGCGCGGCCGAAGCCCGATAGTAGTGTGGCGTCGAACATGCAAACGATTTTCGATGTGCAACGCGTTGTCAGCCCCGAGGTGAATGCAGCGATGGTGCGTTATACGCAGGGTCGAAAGACTTGCGCATTCGGTACCACCTTTCAAATGAGGTTGATGCCAGGCGGGATAAAGCAACCAGAATGGACCAAAACCGCTACGCCGAGCGGCGGTGCTATTTGTACAGCCAATATTACTCGCAAAAATGCGGACAATTCATGGTCCGTTGAATTCACTATGAAGTAGTTGTGAGTTCTTGAGTCAGGTGGCAGTACGTCTAGCGGGAGGTGGCGTACTGTTGCTGAATCATAATTACTGTTTGCGCGAGGTGAGGTATGCAATTCCCTAACAGTATCGGTTTCGCAAAAGTAGAAATTGCCGGAGCTGTACCGGTCCGGCGCACAATAAGCAATGAAACGGGCTCAAGTCCGCTGAAGCCTGAAACCGAGGAAAAGCCCGAGGATTCAGAGATTTCCAGCCTTTCACGCCAGCTCAGTGCTGCCGCCCGACGCGCAGCAGCTCGAGAGAGTCAATTCTCTCGAAGTGAGCTTTCGGCGCTGGCTGCGCGAATCCTGGATAAACTGACAGGTGCAAGTTATTCATTCAGTAAATCCTCTTATGATGAATTTCTACCCGATACTGATGATATCGAGTTGCTTGATCGAGCGCGACGAGCAACCGACTTTTCGAACGGTCGAGGCCCAAACCCATTCGAGGGATTATCCACTGATCAACTGAGCTTGATCACATATGACGAAAGCGGTGATTTTACTGTCAATGAGCGAAGAGCGGCCAGATTGGAGTTGGCCAGTCGGCGATCGGAATGGCAATCGTACATAACACACAAAATGGAGGGTGAACGCCAAAGAACCGGGCGTGCGGAGCAAGGTATATATGAAATTATTGATTATTACAAAGCACTTCCCCGAATAGAGGAGGCTCAAATCCAAGGAAATTGGGAGGCAGACTACATGATGTTGCTTTCTCAATACGAACTGGAATGGCCAGCATTCAATACATCACTGATCGAGATGGTTGCCAATGAGTGGACTCAGCAGAATGCGTCTTCGTACGTGCCTGTAGAGTTCGCTGACGAAGTCGGTAAACCTGCGGAGGACAATGGATGAACTCGAGCATTTCTCTGCATGGCTTCACCCGACTGCTCGGGGGCCAGACCATCCTGCATGATGTCTCGTTTTCTATTTTCCCTGGCGAGTCATGTGCCATCACTGGCCCCTCCGGTTCAGGCAAAAGCACCTTACTTAACCTGATCGGCCTGCTCGACCAGCCGTGCCGGGGGCGGCTGGTACTGGACGGTTGCGACATGACGCATGCCACTGCCAATCAACGCGCCATCACCCGAAACCGCCTGCTGGGCTTTGTATTCCAGAGCTTCAATCTGCTGCCCCGCCTGTCCATTCTCGACAATGTCGCGTTGCCATTGAGTTACCGCGGCATCGGCCTGGCCTCAGCACGGCGGGCTGCGACGCTGCAGCTGGAAAAAGTCGGCCTGGCCCATTGTGCCCGGAACCGGCCCGCAGATCTGTCCGGCGGCCAGCGCCAGCGTGTGGCGATCGCCCGGGCGCTGGTCACCGGGCCGCGGATTTTGCTGGCCGACGAGCCCACCGGGAACCTTGATTGCGAAACGGCTCAGGAGATCATCGGGCTGCTCTGCAGGCTGAACCATGAGCAGGGCATGACCTTGCTCATGGTCACCCACGACCCGGCCATGGCGCAGCGCATGCAGCGGCGCATGCAGGTGCGTGACGGTGGCGTCTTCGATGCATGAGGCCTATGGGCCAAGTTGGCCGCAACGCATCGGCGAGGCACTGGGCAGCGTGCGGCAGCTGGGCGTCAGAGCCTGGTTTGCACTGTCGGGCATAGCGATTGGCTGCGCCGCGCTGGTGGCTTTGATGAACATCGGCCATGGTGCCGCGCAGCATGTCCGGCAGATGTTCCAGGGGTTGGGCAGCGACTTGCTGGTGGTCAGCCTGGAGGGCGCTACCGCGCCGGGTGGCACTTTGGGTATGGAGGCAGAGCCTTTGCCGCCTGGTATTCGAGCGGCGGCACCTTTGGCAACCGCAGTGCAGGCGCTGAAGTTCGATAGAACAAGCATCGAGGTCATGGTCGCAGGCAGCACCGCGCACCTGGCCGAGGTTCTGGATCTTGAGGTTGGCCAGGGGCGATTGCTGTCCCGCTACGATGACCAGGCTGCGCATCTGCTGCTGGGCGCTTCGCTGGCGAGACAGTTGCGGGTACGGGAGGGGGATCGGGTGCAGTTGGGCAGTTATCTGTTCGATGTGGTCGGGGTGCTCGGGCGCCGTGGTTACAACCCCATGCTGCCGGTGAACTTCGACGACGCAGTATTGATGCCACTGGCGGGCATGCATCGCCTTAGCCCCGCGCCAGCAGTCGGAACGCTTGTCGCGCTGGGTGACACCGCGATGGACCTGACGCAGGCTGCCGCTTCGCTGTCGCACTTTCTGCAAGCACGATTGCCGGGGTATGAGGTGGAGGTCCAGTTGCCCAGGCAAATGCTGGAGAGCATGGCCGGCCAGTCGCGCATGATGACCTGGATGCTCGTGAGTACCGCTGCCATCGCGCTGGTGCTTGGCGGGGTCGGGGTGATGAATGTCATGGTGATGAATGTGGCGCAGCGCCGTCGGGAAATAGGTGTGCGCGTTGCCTTGGGTGCACGGGGGCGCGACATCGCCTGGTTGTTCCTGCTCGAAGCATTGCTGCTAGGGGCAGCCGGGGCGCTGCTTGGCGTTTTGCTCGGATTGGCCGCAGCCTGGTTGTTCGCGCTGGCTGCCGGTTGGCGCTTTGCCCTCCATGCCGGGTCGCTGCCTGCAAGCATGGGCGCGTCGCTGGCGCTGGCGCTGTTCTTCGGTCTGCAGCCTGCGTTGGCTGCAGCGCGGCTGCAGCCGTTGCAGGCGTTACGTGATGACTAGGGGGGTGGTGCCGGTCCTCCTGTCGCCGCTGCTGGTACTGGCCGAAGAAGGCCTGCAGCCGTCGCGCCCGGCTTTGCAGCACGTGTCACCGGTAAGTGCCTTGTCGACCCTGCATGGCGAACCCGTGGATATCGAACTGGCCGATGCGATTGCCCTGGCGTTGCGCGACAATCGTGCGATCCGGAGGGCCTACCTTGAGCGCATCGCGCAGAAGTTCGAGCTACGGGTGGCACATGACCAGTTTGCGCCGCAGTTGGCACTCAAAGCCCGCTACCTGGCTAATCGCAACCACGCCGATCACTATCAGGAGGCACGGCTGGCCCCGACAGCCAGCCTGCTCACACCCTACGGTACGCGTTTGAGCCTTGACTGGGCTCGTGGCCATACCCGTGCCGATGGTGCCGGGCGACGTTACAGCGATGGGGCAAACTTGACGATCATCCAGCCCTTGTTGCGTGGTGCCGGGCGCGACATTGCCAGTGCGCCACTGCGTCAGGCGCGCCTGGCCGAACAACTGAACCGACTGGCGCTCAAGGACGACGTCTCTGCGGTCATTACCCGCACGATCATGCTGTACCGCGCGCTGCTGCGCGCGCAGGAGCAACTGCGTATCGCCGAAGATGGACTGGCGCGGTCACGGCAGTTGGTGGAGGTGAACCGGGCACTGATCGCTGCCGGGCGCATGGCTGCGTTCGATATCGTCCAGGCGCAGGCCGAAGTCGCCAACCAGGAGATGGCACGTGAAAGCAGCCGCAACCAGTTGCAGCAGAGTTGTCAGGCATTGGCACAGCTGTTGGCAATAGACCTGTCGACACCGCTGAGAGCCGTGGAGTCTCTGCATGTCGAGCGCCTGCAGGTGGACGCCAGCCAGGCACTGGCTCGCGCAGAAGCGTGGCAACCGGCGTATCTGATGCAACAGCTGGCTGTCGAGCAGGCTGCGATCGATCTGCAGGTGGCGGATAACGCCCAATGGTGGGATCTGTCGTTGGTCGGCGGGGTCAGTCAACTGCGCGAGCGGCCAGGCAACGGTACCTCCGGGGAACGCTATCTCGGGCTTGAACTGGAAGTACCCATTGGTGACCTCGACCGGCGTCAGGCCTGGGTGCGGGCCCAGGTGGCCATGGATCAGCAGAACCTGAACCTGGCCGAATCCCGTCAGCAACTCCAGCGCGAAGTGGGCACAGCTGTGCGGGACGTGCAGGTGCGCTGGCGCCAGGTGGAAATTGCCGAGCGCGCGTTGGCCTTGTCGCAGCGCAAGCTCGATATCGAGCAGGAGAAGTTGGCCGCAGGGCGTTCCAGCAATTTCCAGGTGCTAAGTTTCGAAGGGGATCTGCGCTACGCGCAAAGTACCCGTCTGGATGCCATCCTCGATTACCTCGAAGCCCAGGTGGTACTGGACCAGGTGCTGGGAGCGACGCTCGACAGCTGGAACGTGGCGCTCAATGACTAGGCGGTGGTGGTGGGTGCTGGGGGGCAGCACAGGCATGCTGGTATTGCTGCTTTGGCAGGCGTGGCCGGATACCTCCGCAAGGGACGCGCAACGCTGGGTGCAGGTCGAACCACAGCCGTTGGCGGTGCATCTGGGGTTGGTTGGCAGGCTTCAGGCAGGCCGCCAGGTGACCCTCAGTGCGCCCTTCGATGGCGTGCTGACCTCGCTGCTAGTAGCTGAGGGGCAGCAGGTGGCCGCCGGGCAGCCATTGATGCACCTGGACACCACGCAGCTCGATATCCAGCTGCGCCAGGCCGAGGCCGAGCGCCTGAAGGCCACGGCATTGGTCAGCCAGCTGCGCGGTTGGCAGTCTGGCCCCGAAGTGGCGCGCAGCTTACGTACGCTGGCGGCGGCGCGCGCCACGTTGGCGGCTGGCCAGGCGGCGCTGGATGAAACCCGACGGCTGCTGGAGCGAGGTATCGTTGCCCGTACGGAAGTTGAAAGCCTCGAGCAGTTGCAGCAAGCGCAACGGCAGGCGGTAATGGATGCGCAGCAGGACCTGCAGCTGACCCAGGCCCGGGGCCAGGGGGACGCGTTGAGGATTGCCGAAATGGAGCTGGAAAGTGCCGAAGCACATTGGCGGGCGTTGCTGGCGAGGCGTGATCTCCGGGTGGTCAAGGCGCCGTTTGCCGGCCTGTTGTCCCGTGCAGATGGCAGCGCAGCCAGGCTACGGCCACTTCAGGAGGGTCAGGCGCTTGTCCAGGGCATGCCACTGTTGACTTTGAGCAGCCTTGAGCATTTGCAGGTGGCTGCCAAGGTGGCAGAAAGCGACCTGGGCGATCTGCGCGAAGGCATGGAGGTGCAAGCCTTCATTGCAGGTCATGTGCTTGCCGGGCGCCTGGCACAGATCGGCCAGCAGGCGCGTGACGATACCGAACAAACGGCATGGTACGACCTACGGGTTGACCTGCAATTGCCTGAAGACGCCACACGGCAGAGTTTGCGCCTGGGAATGAGTGCCCGGTTGGCGGTGCTGATACATCGCGAAGCCGGTGCGATGGTGGTGCCTGCCGAGGCCTTGCAGGAGGATGATGCGGGCAGGCATTACGTGGTTTATCGCCAGGCTGCGCAACAGGCGCCGCGCCGGGTTGTGGTCAGACCGGCAAGGGCGGTGGTGCAAGGGGTGAAGGTAGACGGGCTGGAGGCGGGGTTTGTGCTGATACCGTAGGGCCGCTGTGCGGCCCTTTTCGCGGGTCAACCTGTGCCCTCAGGTATTGCGTTGGCCTCGAGCGCAACGCAGTTTCTGTGTGAGCGGGTTCACCTGTTACAGGATCACTCGGACGGATGATCGCGCAGGAACACCAGGTGGTCCGGTTTCGACTGCTCGGCGCTGTAGTAGTAGCCCTGTACATCGAACTGCTTGAGTTGTTCCGGGTCGTTGATACGCCGCTGGATCACGAAGCGGCTCATCATCCCCCGTGCCTTCTTGGCGTAGAAGCTGATGATCTTGTACTGGCCGTTCTTCAAGTCCTTGAAATCGACGTTGATTACCCGAGCCTTCAATGCGCTGCGTTTCACCGCACTGAAGTACTCGTTGCTGGCCAGGTTCAGCAGCACGTCATCGCCCTGTTCGGCCAGGGCCTGGTTCAGCCATTCGCTGATCCGCGTGCCCCAGAAGGCGTACAGGTCCTTGCCGCGGGCGTTGGCCAGCTTGGTGCCCATTTCAAGGCGGTAGGGTTGCATCAGGTCGAGCGGGCGCAACAGACCGTACAGGCCCGAAAGCATGCGCAAGTGCTGCTGGGCGTAGCTGAAGTCGTCCTCGCCCAGGCTCTCGGCGTCGAGGCCGGTGTACACGTCACCCTTGAACGCCAGCAGTGCCTGCTTGGCATTGGCAGGGGTGAAGTCCGGGGTCCAGCTGCCGAAGCGCGCGGCATTCAGGCCGGCGAGCTTGTCGGACAGATGCATCAGTTCGCTGATCTGCGCCGGCGACAGGTCGCGCAGTTGCTGGATCAGTTCCTGGGAGTCGTCCAGGTACTGGGGCAGGGTGTAACGCTCGATCACCGGCGGGGTGTCGTAGTCGAGGGTCTTGGCGGGGGAAATCACCGTCAGCATCGGGTCGGCTCCTGGCATCGTTGGCCGGGAATTCTACGGGCTGGGCGGTGCAAGTCCAAACTATGGCGACGATAGTCACAGACCATGGCCTATCCAGACGCTATAGTGCGCGTTTCGCCGTTGCGGAGCCTTCAACCGTGCGTATTGCCTCTGCCTTGCTGGCCGCTCTGCTGAGCCTGGCCGTGCAAGCCGCCCCGTCACCCCAGGTGAGCCTGGACCGCAGCCTGTGGCCCGAACAGCTGGACAGCCCGGCGCTGTTCGATGTGGCCTCGCGGGCCGAAATCCTCTCGTTCGCCCAGGTGCTGCACGAAAGCGAGCAGCTCGACGACGCAGCGCTGGCCGCACGCTTGGGGCTGCGGCAGATCAACCTGCAGAAGGTGCGCCTGGTGCGGGCGCGCATGTGGCAGCGGTTGTGGGAGGGTTATCAACAGGCGCAACGCAGTTGCGAGCAGGATGCGTCGTTCTGCTACCCGGTAACGTCGATGACGGAGTTGCGTACACAAGCAGTGACGTTTGCTGCCGATGTCGGCACGTTCTATATCGGCTGGATCGAGCCGAGCCACCAGTTCCATGTGCGCTACCTGGACGAGCAACTGCGCAAGGCTGCGTTGCTGCCACAGACCAGCAGCGAGGTGGAGCGGCTGTCCTCGCGCGAGCGCAACGGGGATGAACTGAACGATCGCATGTTCCTGCTGACCTTCGTCGGCGGGCCCGGGCCGAAGGACGGCAGTACCGACCTGCTGGCCGATTACCTGCGCCGGCAAAAGCTTGAAGGTACGTTCTTCGTACTCGGCAACCGCCTGCGGCAACGCCGCGACGCCGGGGCGGCGAATGCCTTGCGCCAGCTCTATGGCGGGCAGTGTGTGGGGATCCAGGGGTGGGAGTACCGCTCCCATGCGCAGTGGACCGATTGGCAGGACTCGCTGCGGCGTAGCCAGGCGCGGGTGCAGGCCGACCTGCCGGAGCAGTACGTACCGTTGTTCCGGCCGCCTTATGGGCAGCGCCGGGCCGATGGCGAGGCATTCATGGCCAGCCAGCAGTTATGGGTGTCATTGTGGGACATCGATGCCCAGGATGATGGCGCATTGAGCGCTGAGGCCTCGGCGCAACGGGTGCTGACCTTGATGTTGCTGTGGCGCAAAGGGGTGATCCAGTTCCATGACAGCCTGCCCAAGGCGCAGCCGGCGGTGGAGTGGTTGTTGCGCAATACGGCGCAGAGCGGGATTGGTTGGGAAGATTGCCAGGGATATGCCAACCGGGGGTGAGAGGGGGCCGCTGTGCAGCCCATTGCCGGCAAGCCAGTTCCCACAGGTACCGTGCATGGCTTGCTGGCGATGGTTCCGGCAAGGCCAGCCTGATTTTTGACTGTAGTCCTCATGCGCCCCCTCGCCAACCCCTGTTCGTCATTTGGAAAAATAAACTTCACCTACACGTAAAAAGACTTTTTTTAGTCATCATTTTTGCGGTATGAAGAAGCCAGACAGCCGATTCCTGCAGCACAGGTGGCGTCATCCAGGCCCACCTAGCCAGGTTCGCTTCCCGCCCGTAACAACGCGGATACGGGGAGAACGGCAGTCACTCTGCGGCGTAACAGACCACGCCGTGTGGCTTCGACATAAGGTGACCGAGTATGGATGACCAAGGACGCAACTCTTCCTCCAGCAAGCCTATCCTGTATGTGCTCGATACCAACGTCCTGATTCACGACCCCAACGCGTTACTCAACTTCGAGGAGCACCATGTCGCCATCCCGATGACGGTGCTGGAGGAACTCGACAAGCTCAAGACCGGCAAACAGAGCATCGCTGCCGAATGCCGCCAGGCCATTCGCCTGATCGACCAGACTCTTGGTGACGCCTCGCCCAGCGATGTCGAGCAGGGCGTGCCGATCCAGCGTGGCAAGAGCGGGCCCAAGGGCTTCCTGTCCATCCTGATGACTCCGCGCAACGAGCCGAACAAGCTGCTGCCGGAAAACCTCAACGACAACATCATCATCAACCAGTTGCTCGAAGTACGGGCCCGGCGCACCGACCTGGACGTTGTGCTGGTCACCAAAGACATCAACATGCGCCTTAAGGCGCGTGCCTGTGGCATCGCGGCCGAGGACTACAGTACCGACCAGTTGGTCGATGACGTGTCCTTGCTGTCCAAGGGCTACCATTCGGTCACCGGCTCGTTCTGGGACCGGGTGAGCAAGGTCGATACCCGCCAGGAGCGTGGCCGCACCTGGCACCGCGTGCAATTGATCGACAACCTGCCGGCGGTGCATATCAACGAGTTCATCATCGATGAACAGGGCTTCGTCGGCTGGATCAAGGGTATCCGCAACGATGAGCTGCTGTTGCTCGACCTGCACCAGGAGCCGCTGCTGCACCAGGAAGCCTGGGGCCTGAAGCCACGGGACATCCACCAGAGTCTGGCGCTGTTCGCTCTGCTCGACCCGGATATCCACCTGGTCAACCTGACCGGCGCCGCCGGTTCCGGCAAGACCATCCTGGCCCTGGCCGCAGCCATCGAACAGACCATGGTCAGCAAGCGCTACCGGCGCATCATCGCCACCCGCAGCGTGCAGGGGCTGGACCAGGAGATCGGCTTCCTGCCGGGCACCGAGGCCGAGAAGATGGAACCCTGGCTGGGCGCCATCACCGACAACCTCGAAGCCTTGCACATGGATGACGAAAGCACCCATGGCAGCGTCGAGTACATCCTCGAGCGCGTGCCGTTGCAGTTCAAGTCGCTGAACTACATTCGTGGCCGTAGCTTCCAGCAGAGCCTGATCCTGATCGACGAGTGCCAGAACCTGACGCCGCACCAGATGAAAACCATCATCACCCGTGCCGGCTCCGGGTCCAAGGTGGTCTGCCTGGGCAACCTGGCGCAGATCGACACCCCCTACCTGTCCGCGACCAGCTCGGGCCTGACCTACCTGACCGAGCGCTTCAAGGACTTCCCTCATGGCGTGCACATCACCCTGCAGGGTGTGCCACGCTCGGTGCTGGCCGAGTACGCCGAATCACATCTGTAACCCTCTCCGCCGGGCGGTTCGCCGCCCGGCCTTTTCGCGGGCACGCCCGGTTGACGCACCCCTCTGCTCAAACCTGACTCACAGGTTTACACTGCGAACTCCCTTCACAGGAGCAGAGCAGTGCTGACACATCTTGATTCCCAGGGGCGGGCCAACATGGTCGACGTCACTGAAAAGGCCGTGACCGAGCGCGAGGCCACCGCCGAGGCGCGGGTGCGCATGTTGCCGCAGACCTTGCAGATGATCGTCGACGGTGGGCACCCCAAGGGCGACGTGTTCGCCGTGGCGCGCATTGCCGGCATCCAGGCGGCGAAGAAAACCAGCGACCTGATCCCGCTGTGCCACCCGCTGATGCTGACCAGCGTCAAGGTCGAACTCAGTGCCGAGGGGCAGGACACCGTGCGCATCGTCGCCCGCTGCAAGCTGGCCGGGCAGACCGGCGTGGAGATGGAGGCGCTGACCGCCGCCAGCGTGGCCGCGCTGACGATCTATGACATGTGCAAGGCTGTGGATAAAGGTATGGTCATCGAGCAAGTGCGCCTGCTGGAAAAACTTGGCGGCAAGAGCGGCCACTACAAGGTGGAGGCGTGATGAAGGTCAAAGTGATGTACTTCGCCCGTTACCGCGAACTGTTGGGCGTGGATGCCGAGCGGGTGGAGGGCGTGTTCAAGGTGCTCGATGATGTGCGCCAGGCCTTGGTGGCCAAGGGCGGGCAGTACGAAGTGCTGGCCGAGCAGAACCTGATGTGTGCGCGCAACGAAGAGCTGTGCAAGCTCGATGAGCCACTGGAAGAGGGCGATGAAATTGCGTTCTTCCCGCCGGTGACCGGAGGCTGAACATGGCTGTGCGAGTACAGGAAGGCGCGTTCGACCCGGGGGCCGAGACCAATGCCATGCATGCGGCCAATGTCGGCGTGGGCGCGGTGGTCGGTTTTGTTGGCTATGTGCGGGATTTCAACGATGGCCGTGAAGTGGCGGGGATGTTCCTCGAGCACTATCCGGGCATGACCGAAAAGGCCCTGGCCAAGATCGTGGTCGAGGCCGAGCAGCGCTGGCCGTTGCTCAAGGTGGAGGTGCTGCACCGCATCGGTGCACTGGGGCCGGGCGAGCCGATCGTGTTCGTTGGCGTGGCCAGTGCCCATCGACAGGCGGCGTTCGATGCCTGCAACTTCATCATGGACTACCTGAAGACCCGGGCGCCGTTCTGGAAGAAGGAAAATACCCAGGAAGGGGCAAGGTGGGTGGAAGGGAAGCAGAGTGACCAGGACGCCGCCGAGCGCTGGTAGATCCTTGTTTGATGGCCGGGGCGGAGCCCCGGTTCGCGGGTGAACCCGCTCCCACAGGGTCCCTGCTAATTCAATGAGTTATGTGCAGTTCTGTGGGAGCGGGTTTACCCGCGAAGAGGCCGGCACAGGTCAATGATGCTTGCGCGGCACCGGCTTCAGTAGTTCATCCGGCGGCATTTCGCATTTGATCTTGCGCCCCAGCAGCTCTTCGATCGCCGGCAGCTGGTACGAGTCATCCTCACCGGCAAAGCTGATCGACACACCACTGGTGCCCGCACGACCGGTCCGGCCAATGCGGTGCACGTAGTCGTCCGGGTCTTCCGGCAGGGTGAAGTTGATCACGTGGCTGATGCCATCGATGTGAATGCCGCGCCCGGCCACGTCGGTGGCCACCAGCACGGTGATTCGCCCTTCGCGGAAGTTTTCCAGGGTACGGATACGCTTGTGCTGCGGCACGTCGCCCGACAACTGCGCGGCATTGATGCCGTCGCGCACCAGTTTTTCCTCGATGCGCCGCACTTCGTCCTTGCGGTTGGCGAACACCATCACCCGTTCCCACTTGTTCTGGGTCACCAGGTTGTACAGCAGCTTGTACTTGTCACTGCCGGCCACCGCATACACGTGCTGCTCCACCGTTTCGCTGGCAACGTTTTCCGGCTCGATCTCGACGATGGCCGGGTTGGTGGTCCACTGCTTGGCCAGGTTCATCACGTCGTCGGTGAAGGTGGCGGAGAACAGCAAGGTCTGGCGCTCGCTTTTCGGCGGCGTTTGGCGAATGATCTGGCGCACCTGGGGAATGAAGCCCATGTCGAGCATGCGGTCGGCTTCGTCCAGCACCATCACCTCGACCATGTCCAGGTGCACCTCACCGCGCTGGTTGAAGTCCAGCAGGCGCCCCGGAGTGGCCACCAGGATGTCGCAGTGGCGCGCTTCCAGGGCCTTGAGTTGCTTGTCGAAGTCCATGCCACCGACGAAGCTCATCACGTTCAGGCCGGTGTACTTGGTCAGGGCGATGGCGTCCTTGGCGATCTGCACCACCAGCTCGCGGGTGGGCGCGATGATCAGTGCGCGTGGCTCGCCCATGTAGCGTTCCTTCGGCGGCGGTGTCTGCTGCAGTTGGGAAATGATCGAGATCAGGAACGCCGCAGTCTTGCCGGTACCGGTCTGGGCCCGGCCGATGGCGTCCTGGCCACGCAGGGTGTAACCCAGCACCTGTGCCTGGATTGGCGTGCAGTACGGGAAGCCCAGGTCGTGAATGGCGTGCATCAGCTCGTTGGACAGCTTGAAGTCGTGGAAGCGGGTCTTGCCTTCCTGCGGCTCGACCACGAAGTCTTCCGGTTTCCACAGGCTGGCCTGCGGTTTGGGCTTGCGTTCCCGACGCGGTTTGTCCTTGGCCGCCTTGTCGGCGGCTGGCGAAACGGCGGCAGGCTGTTCAGCCTGGGGGGCGGGGGTGGTGCGTGGGGCGGCCGGTTTTGCCGCAGGCCGGGCCTCGCTGGCGGGCGCGGGCGCAGGTGGCGTCACGCTGGCAGCAGGAGCGACGGCCTGTGGCGCGGCGTCTCCCTTGCCGAATATTTTCTTGAGTGCCTTGAGCACGATCGTCTCATCAACTGGTTAAGGAATGTACGCCGGGCAGTGTAATGCAAGATTCAGGTGCGGCGTAGTGGAATAGCCTTACAACTACAGGCGGCACTGGCTTATTGCAATTGCTTGCCAAGCCAGTCTTGGATGTCGTTCAACTCTTCCACCGCCACTTCATGCTCCATCGGGTATTCGTGCCAGCGGGCGGCGACACCCCAGGTATTCAGGTACTCGAAGGCGGTGCGGCCCATGGCAGGTATCACCACCGGGTCGTGCACGCCGTGCAGGCACAGGGCCGGGGTGCGTTGCTGGCAAGCGCTCAACTGATGTTGGTCATTGAAGGTGGGGGCGTAGGTGGACAGGGCGATCACGCCACCCAGCGCTTCTTGCCACTTTATATAGGCAGTGTGCAGCACTACCGCGCCACCCTGGGAGAAACCGGCCAGGAAGATCCGCGACAGGCTGATGCCTTTGGCCTGCTCGGCCTTGATCAGGGCAATGAGCTGCTCGGCCGATTCTTCCAGCTGCGCTTCGTCGATGGCGCGGGCCGGGGTCATGGCCTTGATGTCATACCAGCTGGGCATGGCGTAGCCGCCGTTGATGGTTACCGGGCGGGTGGGCGCCTGGGGCATGACGAAACGGGTGCTGAGCAGGCGCTCCTGCATGAATTCGGCCACTGGTAGGAAGTCGTAACGGTCGGCCCCCAGACCGTGCAACCAGATCACACAGGCGTCTGCGGTTTTCTGCGGTTCGAGAATCAGCGGGTTGGTCATGACTGCTCCGAAATTGTGCGGGTCTTGTTCTGACGTGCGTAAAAAGAAGGCGCTGGAAATGATTGTCTGAAAAAGAATGTCGCAACGATACAACTTTCCCTACTTGACGAGCGCTTAAACGCTACAGCCAGAAATTTTGGTACGCGCTTTGCAATTCAACCTGTGATGCAAAGGGCAGGCCGTGACGGTAACACCCTTTGCACGCGAAGGCTGTCACAGAACAGCCCATTGCGCCATTGACCCAATAACAAGCCAATACGGGTCGGACACGCCTCAAAAGGGTGCGGTGCAATTCCGGCTCGATACAACAAGAGCGATTTGGAGGTTGTGAATGAAGATGTTGAAAACCACCCTGGCAGTCCTGACCGCTGCCGCCGCGCTAGGCGCCGTGAGCAACGCCCAGGCCGGCGCCACCCTTGATGCGGTAAAGAAGAAGGGCTTCGTCCAGTGTGGCGTGAGCGACGGTCTTCCAGGCTTCTCGGTACCTGATGCGCAGGGCAAGATCGTTGGCATCGACGCCGACGTGTGTCGCGCTGTGGCCGCCGCCGTGTTCGGCGACGCCACCAAGGTCAAGTTCAGCCAGCTCAACGCCAAGGAACGTTTCACCGCCCTGCAGTCGGGCGAAGTCGACGTGCTGTCGCGCAACACCACCTGGACCAGCTCGCGTGATGCCGGCATGGGCCTGGTATTCGCCGGTGTTACCTACTACGACGGCGTTGGCTTCCTGGCCAACAAAAAGCTGGGTGTATCCAGCGCCAAGGAACTCGATGGCGCGACCATCTGCATCCAGGCCGGTACCACCACCGAGCTGAACGTGTCGGACTACTTCCGCGCCAATGGCCTGAAGTACACCCCGATCACCTTCGACACCTCGGATGAAAGTGCCAAGTCGCTGGAATCGGGCCGTTGCGACGTGCTGACCTCCGACAAGTCGCAGTTGTTCGCCCAGCGCTCCAAGCTGGCCGCGCCGACCGAGTACGTGGTACTGCCGGAAACCATCTCCAAGGAACCGCTGGGCCCGGTGGTGCGTAAAGGCGACGAAGAATGGTTCAGCATCGTCAAGTGGACCCTGTTCGCCATGCTTAACGCCGAAGAGGCGGGCATCACCTCGAAGAACGTCGAGGCAGAGGCCAAAGGTACCAAGAACCCGGACGTCGCCCGCCTGCTGGGTGCGGATGGCGAGTACGGCAAGGACCTCAAGCTGCCCAAGGACTGGGTAGTACAGATCGTCAAGCAAGTCGGCAACTACGGCGAAGTGTTCGAGAAGAACCTGGGCCAGAGCACCGACCTGAAGATCGACCGTGGCATGAATGCCCTGTGGAACAACGGCGGCATCCAGTACGCGCCACCTGTGCGCTGATGGCTGCACCCTGCGGCGGCATCCCGCCGCCGCAGGCTGTTCGGAACCCTACTGTCCGGGGCACTTCATGCAAAATCGAATCGGCGCACAAAAGGGGTTATCCCTGAGCGATCCACGTGTGCGCGCGTGGCTGTTCCAGATTCTCACGATAGTCTTCGTGGTCGGTCTGGGCTGGTATCTGTTCCACAATACGCAAACCAACCTGCAACACCGGGGTATCACCTCGGGCTTTGACTTCCTCGACCGCAGTGCCGGCTTCGGCATCGCCCAGCATCTGATCCCCTATGTGGAATCCGACAGCTATGCGCGGGTGTTCGTCATCGGCCTGCTCAACACCCTGTTGGTGACCTTCATCGGCGTGGTGCTGGCGACCATCCTCGGCTTCATCATCGGTGTGGCGCGACTGTCACCGAACTGGATGATCAGCAAGCTGGCGACCGTGTATGTGGAAACCTTCCGCAACATCCCGCCATTGTTGCAGATCCTGTTCTGGTACTTCGCTGTGTTCCTGACCCTGCCGGGACCGCGGGGCAGTATCAATATCGACGACACCTTCTTCATCAGCAACCGTGGCCTGAACATGCCCGGCGCGTCCATGGCCGAAGGCTTCTGGCCGTTCGTCGTTGCCGTGGTCCTGGCGCTGCTGGCCATCGTGGTAATGGTGCGCTATGCCAACAAGCGCTTCGACGAGACGGGCGTGCCGTTCCACAAGTTCTGGGTGGGGCTGGCGCTGTTCATCGCGATTCCGGGCGTTTGCGTATTGCTGTTTGGCAGCCCGGTGCACTGGGAAGTGCCGCAATTGAAAGGATTCAACTTCGTCGGCGGCTGGGTGCTGATCCCCGAGCTGCTGGCGCTGACCCTGGCGTTGACCATCTACACCGCTGCGTTCATCGCCGAGATCGTGCGCTCCGGTATCCGTTCGGTCAGCCATGGCCAGACCGAGGCCGCGCGCTCGCTGGGCCTGCGCGAGGGGCCGACCCTGCGCAAGGTGATCATCCCCCAGGCACTGCGGGTGATCATTCCGCCGCTGACCAGCCAGTACCTGAACCTGGCGAAGAACTCGTCGCTGGCGGCCGGTATCGGCTACCCGGAGATGGTCTCGCTGTTCGCCGGTACCGTGCTCAACCAGACCGGCCAGGCCATCGAGGTGATTGCCATCACCATGAGTGTCTATCTCGCCATCAGCATCAGCATTTCGTTGCTGATGAACTGGTATAACAAGCGCATTGCGCTGATCGAGCGGTGAGGATACGCCCGTGAATGCCCATGTTTTCAAACCCGACATGCCGCCACCGGTGAAAACCGTCGGCGTGCTCGCATGGATGCGTGCCAATCTGTTCTCCAGCTGGCTCAACACGCTGCTGACCCTGTTCGCCATCTACCTGGTGTGGCTGATCGTGCCACCATTGCTGCAGTGGGCGTTGCTTGACGCCAACTGGGTCGGCACCACCCGCGCCGACTGCACCAAGGAAGGCGCCTGCTGGGTGTTCGTGCAGCAGCGCTTCGGCCAGTTCATGTACGGCTACTACCCGGCGGAGTTGCGCTGGCGCGTGGACCTGACCGTATGGCTTGCCGTGCTCGGCGCCGCGCCACTGTTCATCAAGCGCTTCCCGCGCAAGGCCTTCTACGGCCTGGGCTTCCTGGTGCTGTACCCGGTGCTGGCCTACACCCTGCTGCATGGGGGGGTACTGGGCCTGGAAAACGTAGCGACCAGCCAGTGGGGCGGGCTGATGCTGACCTTGGTGATTGCCACCGTGGGTATCGTCGGCGCCTTGCCACTGGGCATCCTGCTGGCCCTTGGCCGGCGTTCACGGATGCCGGCGGTGAAGGTGGTGTGCGTGACCTTCATCGAGTTCTGGCGCGGCGTGCCGTTGATCACCGTGCTGTTCATGTCGTCGGTGATGCTGCCGTTGTTCCTGCCCGAGGGCATGAGCTTCGACAAGCTGCTGCGGGCGATGATCGGCGTGATCCTGTTCCAGTCGGCGTACATCGCCGAGGTGGTGCGTGGCGGTCTGCAGGCCATCCCCAAGGGCCAGTACGAAGCCGCCGCGGCCATGGGCCTGGGCTACTGGCGGGCGATGGGCCTGGTGATTCTGCCGCAGGCTCTCAAGCTGGTGATCCCCGGCATCGTCAACACCTTCATTGCCCTGTTCAAGGACACCAGCCTGGTGATCATCATCGGCCTGTTCGACCTGCTGAACAGCGTCAAGCAAGCCGCTGCCGACCCGGCCTGGCTGGGCATGGCTACCGAGGGCTACGTGTTCGCCGCCCTGGTGTTCTGGATTTTCTGTTTCGGTATGTCCCGCTACTCCATGCATCTGGAGCGCAAGCTGGACACTGGCCACAAGCGTTAGGAGTTTCGAAATGAGTGAAGCGATCAAGCAGCCTGCCGGCCCCGAAGGCATCATCCAGATGCAGGGCGTGAACAAGTGGTACGGCCAGTTCCATGTGCTCAAGGACATCAACCTGAATGTGCGTCAGGGCGAACGCATCGTGCTTTGTGGGCCGTCCGGTTCGGGCAAGTCCACCACCATCCGTTGCCTCAACCGCCTGGAAGAGCACCAGCAGGGGCGCATCGTGGTCGATGGTGTGGAGCTGACCAACGACCTCAAGCAGATCGAGGCCATCCGCCGCGAGGTGGGCATGGTGTTCCAGCACTTCAACCTGTTCCCGCACCTGAGCATCCTGGAAAACTGCACTCTGGCGCCGATGTGGGTGCGCAAGATGCCACGGCGCAAGGCCGAGGAAATCGCCATGCACTACCTGGAGCGGGTGCGTATTCCGGAGCAGGCGCACAAATACCCGGGGCAGTTGTCCGGTGGCCAGCAGCAGCGTGTGGCGATTGCCCGCGCATTGTGCATGAAGCCCAAGATCATGCTGTTCGACGAACCGACCTCGGCGCTGGACCCGGAAATGGTCAAGGAAGTGCTCGATACCATGGTGGGCCTGGCCGAGGATGGCATGACCATGCTCTGCGTGACCCACGAGATGGGCTTTGCCCGGACCGTGGCGAACCGGGTGATCTTCATGGACAAGGGCGAGATCGTCGAGCAGGCGGCACCGGATGACTTCTTCGACCGGCCGCGCAGTGACCGGACCAAGTTGTTCCTGAGCCAGATCCTGCATTGATGTAGCCGGGGGCCGCTTTGCGGCCCATTCGCAGCACAAGGCTGCTCCTACAAGGGAAATGCGATCTCCTGTAGGAGCAGCCTTGTGCTGCGAATGGGCTGCGAAGCAGCCCCAGACACCCGATCGCGGCCTTACTTCTCTTCCGTGGCGACTGCCGGCGCCGGTGGCGGCCGCAGTCCCACCTCGGCAATCAGCTTCAACTGCTGCCCATTGCGCATCACCTCGATGGTGATCTTCTCGTTGGGCTTGATCCGCGCCACCTGGTTCATCGACTTGCGCCCGTCACCGGCTGGCTCGCCGTTGATGCTCAGGATCACGTCACCCAGCTGCAGCCCGGCCTTCGCCGCCGGCCCTTCGCGGAAAATACCCGCTACCACGATGCCCGGGCGGTCCTTCATGCCGAACGATTCGGCCAGTTCCTGGCTCAGCGGTTGCACTTCGATGCCCAGCCAGCCACGGATCACCTGGCCATGCTCGACGATCGACTTCATCACCTCCAGCGCCAGTTTTACCGGAATGGCAAAACCGATGCCCTGCGAACCGCCCGACTTGGAGAAGATCGCGGTGTTGATGCCGATCAGGTTGCCGTTGGCATCCACCAGCGCACCACCGGAGTTGCCCGGGTTGATCGCCGCGTCGGTCTGGATGAAGTCTTCGTAGTTGTTCAGGCCCAGTTGGTTGCGGCCCGTGGCGCTGATGATGCCCATGGTCACGGTCTGGCCGACCCCGAACGGGTTGCCGATGGCCAGCGACACATCGCCGATGTGAATGTTGTCGGAACGGCCGATAGTGATCGCCGGCAGGTTCTTCAGGTCGATCTTCAGCACCGCCAGGTCGGTTTCCGGGTCGCTACCAATCACCCGGGCCAAGGTTTCGCGGCCATCCTTCAGGGCTACGACGATCTGGTCGGCGCCACTGGTGACGTGGTTGTTGGTCAGCAGGTAGCCCTCGGGGCTCATGATCACCGCCGAACCCAGGCTCGACTCCCAGCGGCGCTGCTTGGGCAGGTTGTCACCGAAGAAACGGCGGAATTGCGGGTCTTCGAACAGCGGGTGGGCGCTCTTGTTCACCACCTTGGTGGTGTACAGGTTGACCACCGCCGGGGCGGCCAGGGTCACGGCATCGGCGTAGGACACCGGGCCCTGCATGATCCGCGAGGTCTGCGGTGCCTGCTGCAGGTTGACGTCCTGGCTGGGCAGGCCGACCCATTGCGGGAAGCGCTGGATGATCAGCATGGCGATCAGTAGGCCGGTAAGCAGGGGCCAGCCAAAGTAACGCAAAGCCTTGAACATGAATGAATCCTGGAAAGAGCGGGGGACGTTGGCCGCGCGGTGGGGCTTGAGCGCGCGCGATCATACACCGGTTCCCCCAGTGCCGGCGACGGCTCATAATGGCCGGCATTATACGGGCGTTGCATGGGCGTTGTGCCCGAGAAAAACGCAGATTTCGAGGAGATTTTCATGGCCGTCGCTCTGAACACCCTGGTCGAGGAAGCCGAGCGTTACCTGGGCAGCGCGAGGATCCAGGATTATTGCCCCAACGGTTTGCAGGTAGAAGGCCGGCCGCAGGTCAGCCGCATCGTCAGCGGTGTCACCGCCAGCCAGGCGTTGCTGGATGCAGCGGTCGAAGCCGAGGCCGACCTGGTGCTGGTGCACCATGGTTATTTCTGGAAAGGTGAAAATCCGTGCGTCACCGGCATCCGGCAACGGCGGCTTAAGACCCTGTTGAGCAACGATATCAGCCTGCTGGCGTTCCACCTGCCGCTGGACGTGCACCCGGACGTGGGCAATAACGTGCAGCTGGCGCGGCAGCTGGACATCACCGTCGAAGGGCCGCTGGATCCGGAGAATCCCAAGGTGGTCGGGCTGGTCGGCTCGCTGGCCGAGCCAGTGACCGCGCGCGACTTCGCCCGACGGGTACGGGAGGTGCTGGGGCGTGAGCCGTTGCTGGTCGAAGGCGAGCAGATGATCCGCCGGGTCGGTTGGTGCACCGGCGGCGGGCAGGGCTACATCGACACGGCGATCGCGGCCGGGGTGGACCTGTACCTGACGGGCGAGGCATCGGAGCAGACCTACCATAGTGCCCGCGAGAATGGCGTCAGCTTCATTGCCGCCGGGCACCATGCCACCGAGCGCTATGGGGTGCAGGCGCTGGGTGATTACCTGGCGCGGCGGTTTGCCGTGGAGCACCTGTTCATCGATTGCCCGAACCCGATCTGAGATCGGCGTCAGCTTCTTCGCGGGCGCGCCCGCTCCCACAGGGGCAGTGTTGTTTCCAGGCCTGCGGGATCCCTGTGGGAGCGGGTTTACCCGCGAAGAGGCCAGGCCTGCTGGCCCAAACCCGCAGTCATATCGTTAGACTTTTTCGATCTAGCCGGCCTCCTAAATAGAAGCAGCCGCTGTGATAAAGTGGCTCGCTCGAACACGGCCCGCAGGCCGTCCATAAGATCGTTTTTCGTGAGTAGCCATGGTCGACAAACTGACGCACTTGAAACAGCTGGAGGCGGAGAGCATCCATATCATCCGCGAGGTGGCCGCCGAGTTCGACAACCCGGTGATGCTGTACTCGATCGGCAAGGATTCCGCCGTGATGCTGCACCTGGCGCGCAAGGCCTTCTTCCCGGGCAAGCTGCCGTTCCCGGTGATGCACGTCGACACCCAGTGGAAATTCCAGGAGATGTACAGCTTCCGCGACAAGATGGTCGAGGAGATGGGCCTGGAGCTGATCACCCACGTCAACCCCGAGGGTGTGGCGCAGGGCATCAACCCGTTCACCCATGGCAGCTCCAAGCACACCGACATCATGAAGACCCAGGGCCTGAAGCAGGCGCTGGACAAGCATGGTTTCGACGCCGCCTTCGGTGGCGCGCGCCGCGACGAAGAGAAGTCGCGGGCCAAGGAACGCGTCTACTCGTTCCGTGACAGCAAGCACCGCTGGGACCCGAAGAACCAGCGTCCCGAGCTGTGGAACGTGTACAACGGCAAGGTCAACAAGGGCGAGTCGATCCGTGTCTTCCCGCTGTCGAACTGGACCGAGCTGGACATCTGGCAGTACATCTACCTCGAAGGCATCCCGATCGTGCCGCTGTATTTCGCCGCCGAGCGTGAAGTGATCGAGAAGAACGGCACCCTGATCATGATCGACGACGAGCGCATCCTCGAACATCTCACCGATGAAGAAAAAGCGCGCATCGTCAAGAAGAAGGTGCGTTTCCGTACCCTCGGCTGCTACCCGCTGACGGGCGCCGTCGAATCGGAAGCCGAAACGCTCACCGACATCATTCAGGAAATGCTCCTGACGCGCACGTCCGAGCGCCAGGGCCGAGTCATCGACCACGATGGCGCCGGTTCCATGGAAGACAAGAAACGTCAGGGCTACTTCTAATTTTCAGGGTTACTCCATGTCGCACCAATCCGATTTGATCAGCGAAGACATCCTCGCTTATCTGGCTCAGCACGAGCGTAAAGAACTGCTGCGTTTCCTCACCTGCGGCAACGTCGACGACGGCAAGAGCACCCTGATCGGGCGCCTGCTGCACGACTCGAAGATGATCTACGAGGACCACCTCGAGGCCATCACCCGCGACTCGAAGAAGGTCGGCACCACCGGCGAGGAAGTCGACCTGGCGCTGCTGGTCGACGGCCTGCAGGCCGAGCGCGAGCAGGGCATCACCATCGATGTCGCCTACCGCTACTTCTCCACCGCCAAACGCAAGTTCATCATCGCCGACACCCCGGGCCACGAGCAGTACACCCGCAACATGGCCACCGGCGCGTCCACCTGCGACCTGGCGATCATTCTGGTCGATGCCCGCTACGGCGTGCAGACCCAGACTCGCCGCCACAGCTACATCGCCTCGCTGCTGGGCATCAAGCACATCGTGGTCGCGGTCAACAAGATGGACCTCAAAGGCTTCGACCAGGACGTCTTCGAGTCGATCAAGGCCGACTACCTGAAGTTTGCCGAAGCCATCAACCTGACCCCGAGCAGCCTGCATTTCGTGCCGATGTCGGCGCTCAAGGGCGACAACGTGGTCAACCACAGCGAGCGTTCGCCGTGGTACGCCGGCCCGACGCTGATGGAAATCCTCGAAACCGTCGAAGTGTCGGCCGACCGCAACTTCACCGACCTGCGGTTCCCGGTGCAGTACGTCAACCGTCCGAACCTGAACTTCCGTGGCTTCGCCGGTACCATCGCCAGCGGCGTGGTGCACAAGGGCGACGAAATCGTCGTGTTGCCGTCGGGCAAGAGCAGCCGCGTCAAGTCCATCGTCACCTACGAAGGTGAACTGGAAAACGCAGGCCCTGGCCAGGCCGTGACCCTGACCATGGAAGACGAGATCGACATCTCCCGTGGCGACCTGCTGGTGCATGCCGACAACGTCCCACCGGTAACCGACCAGTTCGACGCCATGTTGGTGTGGATGGCCGAGGAGCCGATGCTCCCGGGCAAGAAATACGACATCAAGCGCGCCACCAGCTACGTGCCGGGCTCGATTGCCAGCATCACCCATAAGGTCGATGTGAACACCCTGGAACAAGGTGCTGCCAGCGCGCTGCAGCTGAACGAGATCGGCCGCGTCAAGGTCTCCCTGGACGCCTCGATCGCCCTGGACGGTTACGACAGCAACCGCACCACCGGTGCGTTCATTGTCATCGACCGCCTGACCAACGGTACCGTCGGCGCCGGCATGATCATCGCCCCGCCAGTGCTGCCGCACGGCAGCACCGGCCATCATGGCAAGCTGTGCCATGTGGCCACCGAAGAGCGCGCCCTGCGCTTCGGCCAGCAGCCAGCCACCGTGCTTTTCAGTGGCCTGTCCGGCGCTGGCAAGAGCACCCTGGCCTACGCCGTGGAGCGCAAGCTGTTCGACATGGGCCGCGCGGTATACGTGCTCGACGGCCAGAACCTGCGCCACGACCTGAACAAGGGGCTGCCGCAGGATCGCGCCGGCCGCACCGAGAACTGGCGCCGCGCTGCCCATGTGGCGCGCCAGTTCAACGAAGCCGGCCTGCTGACCCTGGCTGCGTTCGTGGCCCCGGACGCCGAAGGCCGCGAACAGGCCAAGGCCTTGATCGGCAAGGAGCGGCTGGTGACTGTTTACGTTCAGGCCTCGCCGCTGGCCTGCCGCGAGCGTGATCCGCAAGGACTGTACGCTGCCGGTGGCGACAACATCCCGGGTGAAAGCTTCCCGTACGATGTGCCGCTGGACGCGGACCTTGTGATCGACACCCAGGCCACCAGCGTGGACGAGGGCGTGAAGCAGGTGCTGGATGTGCTGCGTCAGCGTGGCGCGATCTAAGCGCTAGCCTGCAAGAAAAAACCCGCTTCGGCGGGTTTTTCTCGTTCCCACAGGCCTGCATGGTCCCTTGCAGGAGCGCAAGTCGTTCAGATGTGTTTTTCCGATACCGGAATCACTCGCCGTTCCTTCACTGCCTTGTAGGAAAAACTCGAGTAGATCTCCTTCACCCCCGGCAACCGCTGCAGCACCTCACGGGTGAACTCCCCAAACGACTCCAGATCCCGCGCCAGGATCTCCAGCAAAAAATCATACCTGCCGGAAATATTGTGGCAGGCGACGATCTCGGGAATCTCCATCAGCCGCCGCTCGAACGCCAGTGCCATGTCCTTGGTATGTGAATCCATCATGATGCTGACGAACGCAGTCACGCCGAACCCCAGCGACTTGGGCGAGAGGATGGCCTGGTAGCCGGTGATGTAGCCGTTGTCCTCCAGCAGCTTCACCCGCCGCCAGCAGGGCGAGGTGGTCAGTGCTACCTGGTCGGCAAGTTCGGCAACGGTGAGGCGGGCGTTGTCCTGCAGGGCAGCGAGCAGGGCGCGGTCGGTGCGGTCGAGGCTTGAAGGCATTTTTTGCCCTCCTGGTCCGGGAATTATTGTTTTTGTTCCAGCAAGCACGCGGATGCGTGGGCAACTTTGGAAAAAATCGGGCAGCTCGTTGGCATAAGCTTATAGCAAACCACAAGAGGCTGTTGCCATGCGCGACTCCCATAACAACACCGGTTTTTCCACACGCGCCATTCACCATGGCTACGACCCGCTTTCCCACGGTGGCGCCCTTGTGCCGCCGGTGTATCAGACCGCTACCTATGCCTTCCCCACCGTGGAATACGGCGCTGCCTGCTTCGCCGGGGAGGAGCCGGGGCATTTCTACAGCCGCATCTCCAACCCTACCCTGGCCCTGCTGGAACAGCGCATGGCCTCGCTGGAGGGCGGCGAGGCGGGGTTGGCACTGGCGTCGGGCATGGGGGCAATTACCTCGACGATATGGACCCTGCTGCGGCCCGGTGACGAGCTGATCGTCGGGCGTACTCTGTACGGCTGCACCTTTGCCTTCCTGCATCATGGCATTGGCGAATTCGGGGTGAAGATCCGCCATGTCGACCTGAACGATGCCAAGGCTCTGAAGGCGGCGATCAACAGCAAAACGCGGATGATCTACTTCGAAACGCCAGCCAATCCCAACATGCAACTGGTGGATATCGCCGCAGTGGCCGAGGCGGTACGCGGGCATGATGTGCATGTGGTGGTCGACAACACCTACTGCACACCCTACCTGCAACGGCCGCTGGAGCTTGGGGCGGACTTGGTGGTGCATTCGGCAACCAAGTACCTTAGTGGCCACGGTGATATCACTGCGGGCCTGGTGGTGGGGCGCAAGGTGCTGATCGACCGCATTCGCCTGGAAGGGTTGAAGGACATGACCGGTGCGGTGCTTTCACCACACGACGCGGCGCTGCTGATGCGCGGGATCAAGACCTTGGCCCTGCGCATGGACCGCCATTGCGCCAATGCCCAGCAGGTGGCGGAGTTTCTGGCCCGGCAACCGCAGGTGGAGCTGATTCACTACCCAGGGTTGCCGTCCTTTGCCCAGTACGAGCTGGCGCAGCAGCAGATGCGTTTGCCGGGCGGGATGATCGCCTTCGAGCTCAAGGGGGGGATCGAGGCCGGGCGCAGGTTCATGAATGCCCTGCAACTGTTTGCCCGGGCGGTGAGCCTGGGCGATGCCGAGTCGCTGGCGCAGCACCCCGCGAGCATGACCCATTCCAGCTATACGGCGAAGGAGCGGGCGCATCACGGGATATCGGAGGGGTTGGTGCGCTTGTCGGTGGGGCTGGAGGATGTGGACGACCTGCTGGCGGATGTCGAGCAGGCATTGCAGGCTTGCAGCTAGGTTATCTGGGCTGCCCTCTTCGCGGGTAAACCCGCTCCCACAGCGCCAACCCTGTGGGAGCGGGTTCACCCGCGAAGAGGGCAGTGAATCCAGCGCACAAAAAAGGCCTCTTGCGAGGCCTTTGTCATGTTCGGCAGATCAACGCTTGAGCCCGTAGCTCTCGTCGAGCATGCCCGGCGAGTTCGGTGCTTTCGGCGCATAGTCGCGCGGCACTTCGGCGGTGTCCTTCGGCGGGGTCAACCGGTCACGTGGGCCCTGGCCGCCTTCGGAATGCAGGGCGGCAAGCAGGCGCTGACGAGTAACCTCATCAAGGGCCAGGCTGTTGGCGCCTTCGGCCAGGTGGTCCTGCACGTCCTGGTAGCTCTGGGTCAGCTTCTTGACCAGTACCGCAGTGCTGTTGAAGTGGGTGACCACTTCGTTCTGATAGCTATCGAAGCGCTTCTGGATGTCATCCAGCTGGCGCTGGGTACTGCTTGGCGCGGCATTAGGCAGCAGGCGAGCCACGACGAAACCAACCACCACACCGATGACCAGGGCCAGGGTCGGCAACAACCAAACAAGGAGCGAGAGTTCCACGAGTCCTTCCTCTATAAACGGCTTTGCTTTACGTTAACGGCTCAGACCTGCGCTGTATACCGCGAGCGATCGCAAATCAGAACAGAATTCCTCACCTAGACGAATCGACCCCTCCCGAGGTCACGGAGTAGTGCCTTGCTTGTCCGCGAAACCCCCTTGTTCATCGATGGCCCCAGCGGCCAGCTGGAAGCCTTGTACCTGGACGTGGCCGAACCCCGCGGCGCGGTACTGATCTGCCACCCCAACCCGGTCCAGGGTGGCACCATGCTCAACAAGGTGGTCTCTACCCTGCAACGCACCGCTCGCGACGCCGGTTATGTGACCTTGCGGTTCAACTACCGTGGCGTCGGCCAGAGCGCCGGTAACCATGACATGGGCGCTGGCGAGGTGGCCGATGCCGAGGCCGCCGCAGCCTGGCTGCGCGAAAAACACCCGGGCCTGCCCCTGGTGCTGATGGGCTTCTCGTTCGGCGGCTTCGTCGCCATCAGCCTTGCCGGCCGCCTGGAGGCCGCCGGAGTAGAGCTGCAGCAGCTGTTCATGATCGCCCCGGCGGTCATGCGCCTGACGGCGGAATTCCCGCTGCCGCAGCTCTGCCCGATAACTGTGGTGCAGCCGGACGCCGATGAAGTCGTCGCGCCGCAGCTGGTTTACGATTGGTCCCACAGCCTGTCGCGCCCCCATGAGCTACTGAAAGTGGCAGAATGCGGACACTTCTTCCATGGCAAGCTGACCGATCTGAAGGATCTGCTGCTGCCGCGCCTTTCGAACTGAGCCAAGCCTGAATAAGCGAACACCCATGACCACGCGCATTCTTACCGGTATCACCACCACCGGCACTCCGCACCTGGGCAACTACGCCGGCGCCATCCGCCCGGCGATCCGTGCCAGCCAGCAACCCGGTGTCGACTCGTTCTATTTCCTGGCCGACTACCACGCCCTGATCAAGTGCGACGACCCGCTGCGCATCCAGCGTTCGCGCCTGGAAATCGCCGCCACCTGGCTGGCCGGTGGCCTCGACCCGGACAAGGTGACCTTCTACCGCCAGTCCGACATCCCGGAAATCCCCGAGCTGACCTGGCTGCTGACCTGTGTCAGTGCCAAGGGCCTGCTCAACCGCGCACACGCCTACAAGGCCTCGGTGGACAAGAACCTGGAAAACGGCGAAGACCCGGATGCCGGCGTGACCATGGGCCTGTACAGCTACCCGGTGCTGATGGCCGCGGACATCCTGATGTTCAACGCCAACAAGGTGCCGGTCGGCCGTGACCAGATCCAGCACGTGGAAATGGCCCGCGACATCGGCCAGCGCTTCAATCACCTGTTCGGCCAAGGCAAGGACTTCTTCGCCCTGCCGGAAGCGGTGATCGAGGAGAGCGTGGCGACCCTGCCGGGCCTGGACGGGCGCAAGATGTCCAAGAGCTACGACAACACCATCCCGCTGTTCACCAGCGCCAAGGACATGAAAGACGCCATCTCGCGCATCGTCACCGACTCGCGCGCGCCTGGCGAAGCGAAAGACCCGGACAACGCGCACCTGTTCACCCTTTACCAGGCCTTCTCGACGCCGGAGCAATGCGCCGGGTTCCGTGAAGAACTGCTGCAGGGCCTGGGTTGGGGCGAGGCCAAGCAGCGGCTGTTCCAGCTGCTGGACGGCCAGTTGGCCGAGAAGCGAGAGTACTATCATCAGCTGATCGCCCGCCCGGCAGACCTGGAAGACATCCTGCTGGCTGGCGCCGCCAAGGCCCGCAAGATCGCCACACCGTTCCTCGAGCAACTGCGCGAGGCCGTTGGCCTGCGTTCGTTCCGTAGCAGCGTGCAGGCGAGCACCGAAGTGAAGAAGAAGGCCGCCAAGACCGCGCGTTTCGTCAGTTTCCGCGATGAAGACGGCAGCTTCCGCTTCCGCCTGCTGGCCGCCGACGGCGAACAACTGCTGCTGTCGCGCAGCTTTGCCGACGGCAAGAGCGCTGGGGCCGTGAGCAAGCAGTTGCAGCAAGGTGGTGAGGCGGATGTGCGTGTCGAAGGCCTGGGCTTCGGCCTGTGGCTGAACGGCGAGCAGGTTGCCGACGGGCCGCAGTTCGACAGCACCGAAGCCCGTGATGCGGCCATCGAAAGCCTGCGTGTAGCCCTGGCACCACAGCAGGACTGAAATATCGCACCCGCCTGTACTGGCCTATTCGCGGGTGAACCCGCTCCTACAGGTATTTCTCCTGTGGGAGCGGGTTCACCCGCGAACACCGGCAACGCCGGTGCCATACAGCGTAAATGAGGCATATTGACGCAAGTCGCATTGCCATTAAGCGGGCCTGTCGCTACAGTGACGGCCCGTTTTTTGTTGCCTCGCTAACGAATCATGACGCCCCTAGAACGATATCAAGCAGATCTGAAACGTCCCGACTTCTTCCATGACGCGGCGCAGGAAACTGCGGTGCGTCACCTGCAGCGCCTGTACGACGACCTAGTACACGCGCAGAACAACAAGCCGGGCGTGTTCGGCAAGCTGTTCGGCAAGAAGGAGCAGGCCCCGGTCAAGGGCCTTTACTTCTGGGGTGGGGTAGGGCGCGGCAAGACCTACCTGGTCGACACCTTCTTCGAGGCGCTGCCGTTCAAGCAGAAGATGCGCACGCACTTCCACCGCTTCATGAAGCGTGTGCACGAGGAAATGAAAACCCTCAAGGGCGAGAAGAACCCGCTGACCATCATTGCCAAGCGCTTCAGCGATGAAGCCAAGGTGATCTGCTTCGACGAATTCTTCGTGTCGGACATTACCGACGCGATGATCCTCGGCACTCTGATGGAAGAGTTGTTCAAGAACGGCGTATCGCTGGTGGCTACCTCCAACATCGTGCCGGACGGCCTGTACAAGGACGGCCTGCAGCGCGCGCGCTTCCTGCCAGCCATCGCCATGATCAAGCAGTACACCGAAGTGGTTAACGTCGACAGCGGGGTCGACTACCGCCTGCGTCACCTGGAGCAGGCCGAGCTGTACCACTACCCGCTCGATGACGCGGCGCATCAGAGCCTGCGCGCCAGCTTCAAGGCGCTGACCCCCGAGTGCACTCAGGCGGTCGAGAATGACGTGCTGATGATCGAGAATCGCCCGATCAATGCCCTGCGTACCTGTGACGACGTGGCCTGGTTCGACTTCCGCGCCCTGTGCGACGGCCCTCGCAGCCAGAACGACTACATCGAACTGGGCAAAATCTTCCATGCCGTGTTGTTGAGCAATGTGGAGCAGATGGGCGTCACCACCGACGACATCGCCCGTCGCTTCATCAACATGGTGGACGAGTTCTACGACCGCAACGTCAAGCTGATCATCTCGGCCGAGGTGGAGCTGAAGGACCTGTATACCGGTGGGCGCCTGGCCTTCGAGTTCCAGCGCACCCTGAGCCGGTTGCTGGAGATGCAGTCGCACGAATTCCTGGCGCGGGCGCACAAGCCGTAAGTTTTTTGGGGCCGCTTTGCGGCCCCATTGGCCTCAAGCCTCCTGCATGAACTGCTGCCGGTACTGGTTCGGCGACAACTCCGTATGCTGGCGGAACAGCCGCGCAAAGAAACTGGCATCGTCATAACCGACCTCGTAGCTGATGGTCTTGATGCTCTTGCGCGTGCTCGACAACAACCCTTTTGCCGTCTCGATCCTTAACCGTTGCAGGTAGTGCAGCGGTTTGTCACCCGTCGCGCCCTGGAAGCGGCGCATGAAGTTGCGGATGCTCATGCCGTGGTTGCGAGCCACGTCCTCGAAGCGGAACTTGTCGGCGAAGTGCTCCTCCAGCCAGTGCTGGATCTGCAGGATGATAAGGTCCTGGTGCAGCTTCTGCCCACCGAAGCCCATGCGCCCTGGGGTGTAGTTGCGCTGCACTTCGTAGAGGATGTCACGGGACACGGCGCGGGCCACGTTGGCGCCGCAGAAACGTTCGATCAGGTAGATGTACAGATCGCAGGCTGAAGTGGCACCGCCAGCACAATAGATATTGTCGGCATCGGTCAGGTGCTTGTCCTGGTTCAGGCGTATCTTCGGGAAGCGTTCGGCAAAGCTGGTGAAGAAGCGCCAGTAGGTGGTCGCTTCCTTGCCGTCGAGCAGGCCGGACTCGGCCAGCCAGAACACGCCACTGGCCTCGGCGCACAGCACCGCGCCACGGGCATGCTGTTCACGCAGCCACGGCAGCACCTGTGGATAACGTTGCAGCAGGTTGTCGAAGTCGTCCCAGAAGGCCGGGAGGATGATCACATCGGCGTCGTCCAGGCCGCCGTCGACCGGCAACTGCACATTGCTGAAGCTGTCCACGGGCTGGCCGTCCGGGCTCACCAGGCGGATCTCGAACATGGGCTGCAGGCCCAGGCCCAGCTGTTTGCTGTAGCGCAAGCTGGCGAGGTGGAAGAAGTCCTTGGCCTGCATCAAGGTCGAAGCGAACACCTTGTCAATGGCCAGGATGCTGACGCGCCGCAGCGACGCGGGGGATTGGGTAAACATCATTGTCATTGTTCTTATAGGGTAGAGTGGTCAATCACCGGCTGGATCGTCTTATTTTTTGGCGATTGTGTCTAGCCCGTGAAGCAGGGGCTGCAAAGCAGCCCCTTTCGGCTCAAGGCGCCGGGTTCGGCTGCTCCTGGTGAATCGCCTCGATCGCCGCCAGCAGTTCATCACTCAGGCTCAGCTCGAGGCTGGCCAGGTTGCTGTCCAGTTGCTCGAGGCTGGTCGCACCAATGATGTTGCTGGTCACGAACGGTTGCCGGGTGACGAAAGCCAGGGCCATCTGTGCCGGGTCCAGGCCATGCTCGCGGGCCAGTTGCACATAGCGGCTGCAAGCCGCCACGGTCTGTGGGTTTGAGTAGCGGGCAAAGCGGCTGAACAGGCTAAGGCGTGCCTTTTCCGGGCGTGCGCCGTTCTCGTACTTGCCGGAAAGCATGCCGAACGCCAACGGCGAATAGGCCAGCAGACCGCACTGCTCACGGATGGCCACTTCCGCCAGGCCCACTTCGAAGCTGCGGTTGAGCAGGTTGTACGGGTTCTGGATCGACACCGCTCGCGGCCAGCCGCGGCTTTCGGCCAGTTGCAGGAACTTCATGGTGCCCCACGGCGTTTCGTTGGACAGGCCGATGTGGCGGATCTTGCCCGCACGCACCTGTTCATCGAGCACTTCCAGGGTTTCTTCCAGCGGGGTGAAGTGGTCCTGTGGCAGGTGCTGGTAGCCCAGCTTGCCGAAGAAGTTGGTGCTGCGCTCGGGCCAGTGCAGCTGGTACAGGTCGATGCGGTCGGTCTGCAGGCGCTTGAGGCTCTCGTCCAGCGCCGCGACGATGTGCTGGCGGTTGTGCTTGAGCTGGCCGTCGCGGATGTGGCTGATGCCGTTGCCGGGGCCGGCGACCTTGCTGGCCAGCACCCAGTCGTCGCGATCGCCATTGTCACGGAACCAGTTGCCGATGATGCGCTCGGTGGCGGCGTAGGTTTCGGGGCGGGGCGGCACCGGGTACATCTCGGCGGTGTCGATGAAGTTGACCCCCGCGGCCTTGGCCCGGGCAATCTGCGCGAAGGCTTCGGCCTGGACGTTCTGCTCGCCCCAGGTCATGGTGCCCAGGCACAGGGCGCTGACAGTGAGGTCGGTACGGCCGAGCTGGCGGTATTCCATCGGGTAGACACTCCTTAGGCAAAGAAGCCCATCAAAGCAGGTTGAAATTTTTCGTGCAATCTGGATAATTCGGCACCTCTCCGTGTGGCGGAAGTGATGCACCGCCACGCAGGAAGAACCCCGTCGAACATTGGCGTGCCTGACCCGAGCCCCCAAAGCGTCAGCGTTCGGCTGCGCGCTTGCCCTTGGCAAGCTGTGCACTATCCAGTAAGATTCGCCGTCTATTTTTCGCTGGGCGGCCTCTGAGGCTTTAGAGAATGAAAACTTTTACTGCTAAACCGGAAACAGTAAAGCGCGAGTGGTTCGTAGTCGACGCCGCTGGCCAGACCCTGGGTCGTCTGGCTACCGAAATCGCTAGCCGTCTGCGTGGCAAACACAAACCAGAATACACCCCTCACGTTGACACCGGCGACTACATCGTCGTTATCAACGCTGAACAGGTTCGTGTGACTGGTGCCAAGTCTTCCGACAAGATGTACTACTCCCACTCCGGTTTCCCGGGCGGCATCAAGGAAATCAACTTCGAGAAGTTGATCGCCAAGGCCCCTGAGCGTGTTATCGAAACTGCGGTCAAAGGCATGCTGCCGAAGAACCCGCTGGGTCGCGACATGTACCGCAAGCTGAAAGTGTACGCGGGTGCTGCTCACCCACACACTGCTCAGCAGCCTCAAGAACTGAAGATCTAACGGGATAGTTCATTATGTCGGCGACTCAAAACTACGGCACTGGCCGTCGCAAGACCGCAACCGCTCGCGTATTCCTGCGTCCGGGTACTGGTAACATTTCCATCAACAACCGTTCTCTGGACGTGTTCTTCGGTCGCGAAACCGCTCGCATGGTTGTTCGTCAGCCGCTCGAGCTGACCGAAACCGTCGAGAAGTTCGACATCTACGTCACCGTTTCCGGTGGTGGTGTCAGCGGTCAAGCCGGTGCGATCCGTCACGGTATCACCCGCGCTCTGATGGAATACGACGAAACCCTGCGTGGCGCTCTGCGTCGTGCTGGCTACGTCACCCGCGACGCTCGTGAAGTCGAGCGTAAGAAAGTGGGTCTGCGTAAAGCGCGTAAGCGTCCTCAGTACTCCAAGCGTTAATACCGCTTCGGCAGTCGAAAAAAGCCCGGTTCCCTGGAACCGGGCTTTTTTTATGTCTTGAACTAACCTGTCAGCATGTCAGTGCCCACTTGTCGCATAGACGCAGATCAAGCAAAGCGCGGGTAGTCGCCCCTGTCCGGGGTAATCACCTTGTCAGTGTGTGGATTTGTTTCTTACCATGGCGGCCAATTTTTAGTGCCACTGACACAACCTAAGTACAGGGTCTGGTTCAACAGGCCAAGCAAGCTGATGGGAGAGGACTGAATGAGCAATGACGGCGTCAACGCAGGCCGGCGCCGCTTCCTCGTAGCCGCGACATCTGTTGTCGGGGCAGCGGGGGCAGTGGGGGCTGCGGTACCGTTCGTGGGGTCATGGTTTCCCAGTGCCAAGGCGAAAGCCGCGGGTGCACCGGTGAAGGTCAATATCGCCAAGGTCGAGGCCGGGCAGCAGATGGTGGCTGAGTGGCGTGGCCAGCCTGTGTTCATCGTGCGGCGAACGGACGAGATCCTCGGTAACCTGAAAAAAGTCGTCGGTGACCTGGCTGACCCTGAGTCCAAGGCCTCGGTACAGCCGAACTACGTCGATCCGCAGGTTCGTTCGATCAAGCCGGAAATCCTCATCCTCGTCGGCCTGTGCACGCACTTGGGCTGCTCGCCCACTTTCCGTCCGGAAGTCGCACCCGCCGACCTCGGCCCGAAATGGGTCGGTGGCTATTTCTGCCCATGCCACGGCTCTCACTACGACCTGGCTGGGCGTGTCTACAAGTCGCAGCCGGCGCCTCTCAACCTGCCCGTGCCACCGCACTCTTACGAGTCGGACGAGATCGTCGTCATCGGCGTTGACCAGGAGAACGCATGATGAGCAAGTTCATGGACTGGATTGATGCTCGCTTCCCCGCCACCAAGATGTGGGAAGACCACCTGAGTAAGTATTACGCGCCCAAGAACTTCAATTTCCTGTACTTCTTCGGCTCCCTGGCGCTGCTGGTGCTGGTCAACCAGATCGTCACCGGTGTATGGCTGACCATGAGTTTCACGCCCTCGGCGGAAGAGGCGTTCGCCTCGGTCGAGTACATCATGCGTGACGTGGAATACGGCTGGATCCTGCGCTATCTGCACTCCACCGGTGCATCGGCGTTCTTCATCGTTGTCTACCTGCACATGTTCCGCGGCCTGCTTTACGGCTCCTACCAGAAGCCGCGTGAGCTGGTGTGGCTGTTCGGCATGCTGATCTACCTGGCGTTGATGGCTGAAGCCTTCATGGGCTATCTGCTGCCGTGGGGCCAGATGTCGTACTGGGGTGCCCAGGTGATCATCTCGCTGTTTGGTGCCATCCCGGTGATCGGTGGCGACCTTACCCAGTGGATCCGCGGTGACTATCTGATCTCGGGTATCACCCTGAACCGCTTCTTCGCCCTGCACGTAGTCGCCCTGCCAATCGTGATTCTCGGCCTGGTGGTGCTGCACATCCTCGCCCTTCACGAAGTGGGTTCGAACAACCCCGATGGCGTCGATATCAAGAAGAAAAAGGACGAAAACGGTATCCCGCTGGACGGTATCCCGTTCCACCCGTACTACACCGTCAAGGACATTGTCGGTGTGGTTGTGTTCCTGTTCGTGTTCTGCGCCGTAGTGTTCTTCTTCCCGGAAATGGGCGGTTACTTCCTGGAGAAGCCGAACTTCGAGCAGGCCAACGCCTTCAAGACCCCCGAGCACATTGCGCCTGTGTGGTACTTCACGCCGTTCTACGCGATCCTGCGTGCGGTGCCTGACAAGCTGATGGGTGTCATCGCCATGGGGGCTGCCATTGCCGTGCTGTTCGTGCTGCCCTGGCTTGACCGCAGCCCGGTGCGTTCCATGCGCTACAAGGGCTGGATCAGCAAGCTCTTCCTGCTGGTGTTCTGCGTGGCCTTCGTCATTCTCGGCGTGCTGGGCGTACTGGCGCCGACACCTGGGCGTACCTTGCTGTCGCAGGTGTGCACGGTGTTGTACTTCGCCTACTTCCTGCTGATGCCGTTCTACACAAGGCTCGAGAAGACCAAACCGGTTCCGGAAAGGGTGACTGGCTGATGAAAAAGTTGATTGCAGTATTTTTGCTGGCAGTGATGCCTGCCTTTTCCTTCGCGGCCGAAACAGGTCTGGAGCTGGACAAGGTTGATATCGACCTGACTGACAAGGCCGCCATGCAGGACGGTGCGCGTACGTTTGCCAACTATTGCATGGGTTGCCACAGTGCCAAGTTCCAGCGTTACGAGCGGGTGGCTGATGACCTGGGTATCCCCCACGAGCTGATGCTCGAGAAGCTGGTGTTCACGGGTGCCAAGATCGGTGACCACATGCAGATCGGCATGAAGCCCAGTGATGCCAAGACCTGGTTCGGCGCTGCACCGCCCGACCTGACCCTGGTGGCCCGGGTGCGCGGTACCGACTGGTTGTACACTTACCTGCGCAGCTTCTATGAGGACCCGTCGCGGCCTTATGGGGTTAACAACAAGGTGTTCCCGAACGTTGGCATGCCTAACGTGCTGGTCGGCCTGCAAGGCAACCAGGTGGTCGGCTGCAAACAGGTGCAGACCGTGACCGATGGCAAGAAGCAATTCGACCCGTTGACCGGCACCCCGATCACCCATGAAGCCTGCGACCAGCTGACCATTACGCCGAATTCCGGTACCCTGACGACCGAGCAGTTCGACGAGAAGGTCAAGAACCTGGTGACCTTCCTGGCCTATTCGGCCAACCCGGTCAAACTGGAAAGCCAGCGCATCGGTACCTACGTGTTGCTGTACCTGGCTTTCTTCTTCGTATTCGCCTACTTGCTCAAGCGTGAATACTGGAAGGACGTGCACTGATCACGCAGTAGTTTCTGGTTGTTGAACGCGCCCGTGGTGGCCTGGCAGATCTGCCAGGTCGCCACGGGCGCGTTTTCATTTACAGTTGCACAAGCATCTCGTGCGAGGAGCCGCTACATGGGCGCAACCAACAGGTTAGCCTGCTATTCCGATCCCGCTGATCACTATTCTCATCGGGTACGCCTAGTGCTGGCCGAGAAGGGGGTCAGCGTGCAGGTCATCGATGTCGACCCCGCCCGCCTGCCGCTGAAACTGGCTGAGGTCAACCCATACGGCAGTGTGCCGACCCTGGTCGACCGTGACTTGGCGTTGTATGAATCGACCGTGGTGATGGAATACCTCGAAGAGCGTTACCCGCACCCGCCGCTGATGCCGGTTTACCCGGTTGCGCGCGGCAACAGCCGTCTGCTGATGCACCGCATTCAGCGCGACTGGTGTGCCCTGGCCGATACCGTGCTCGATTCGCGCAGCAGCGAGGCTGCCCGCACCGAGGCGCGCAAGGCCCTGCGCGAAAGCCTGACCGGCGTTTCGCCGCTGTTCAATGAATTCGCCTGCTTCATGAGCGATGAGCAAAGCCTGGTGGATTGTTGTCTACTGCCCATACTCTGGCGTTTGCCGGTGTTGGGCATCGAGTTGCCGCGGCAAGCCAAGCCGCTGCTGGATTACATGGAGCGGCAGTTCGCCCGCGAGCCTTTCCTGGCGAGCCTGTCCTCCGTAGAACGTGAAATGCGCAAGCTTTAAGGAGCCGTTGATGAACTCCAGTCGCCCCTATCTGGTTCGAGCACTGTACGAGTGGATCGTCGACAACGATTGCACGCCCCATATGCTGGTCAATGCCGAATTCCCTAAGGTCCAGGTGCCGGATGGTTTCGCCAGTGATGGCCAGATTGTGCTGAACATCTCGCCAAGCGCTGTGCGCAGCCTGCACATGGACAACGACGCGGTCAGCTTCGAGGGCCGCTTCGGTGGCGTGGCTCATTCGCTGTTCGTGCCGGTTGGCGCCATCCTGGGTATCTACGCCCGAGAAAATGGCCAGGGTATGGTCTTCGAGTTGGAGCCGCCCCTGGATGACGATGAGCAGCAGGACGATGATGTGCAGCCGGATGACGATGGTCCGCCAGAGGGTGGTGGCCAGCCGCCACGTCCGACTGGCCGACCAAGCTTGAAAGTGGTCAAGTAACAAAAAAGGCGATCCAACCGGATCGCCTTTTTCTTTACTGCCAACCCTGGCTTACAGGTCGCTGATGGTGCGAACCTGGTCCTTGTTGATGCGGGTACGTTTGCCGTCGAGTTGCTGGAACTCGTAGAAACCGGAGTCGGCGTCGAATTCCGGTACGTCGACCGTCTGGATTTCACGGCCGTCGTTGAGGATGATCTGGCTAGGGGTGGAGCAGCCGGCCAGGGTGGCGACGGTGCCGAACAGCAGGGCTGGCAGCAGAAGCTTTTTCATGCGGTGTTTCCTGGGTTTACGAAAGGTGGGGCAGTGTTTTTGCCTGTGCTGGCCTCTTCGCGGGTAAACCCGCTCCCACAGGAATATAACGAGCCTCGAGAGCTGTGAAATCCCTGTGGGGGCGGGTTTACCCGCGAAGAGGCCGGCACAGGCAATCAGTGAATCAGTCGATGTACTCGAACAGCTTGACGATCTTCTGTACGCCCGAAACGCCCTGTACCACGGCAGTGGCCGAGTTGGCCTCCTGCTGGGTTACCAGGCCGAGCAGGTAGACGATGCCATTCTCGGTAATTACCTTGATGCGCGAGCTGGGCACGGCATTGTCGGTCAGCATCTGGGCCTTGATCTTGGTGGTCAGCCAGGCGTCGTTGTTGCGCGCCAGGATGGAGGAGGGCTGCATAACCTGCAGCTCGTTGTGCACTTTCTTGACCCGCTGCACCTGGCTGGCGGTTTGCTCGGCGAGGCTCTTGAGGTCGGCGCGCGGGGTCTGGCCGGCCAGCAGGACGATGCCGTTATAGCTGCTGACAACGATGTGCGAACCTTTGTCCAGGTCAGGGCTGGCCTTGGCGATATTGACCGAGGCCTTGGTTTCGATCAGCGAATCGTCGATCTTGCTGCCGATGGTGCGCGTGCCGCGATCATCTTCGATCGGCGAATTGCGGGTAGAGGTCAGTACCGAGCTGCAACCAGTGACGCTCAGGCACAGGGTCAGGGCCATAAGGCCGAGGCGCATAGGGGTCATTCTTCACTCCCGAACAGTTGGCTGTCGATCAGATCACACAGGCAGTGGATCGCCAGCAGGTGGACTTCCTGGATGCGTGCGGTAACCGCCGAAGGTACGCGTATTTCCACGTCTTCGGGCAGCAGCAGCGAAGCCATGCCGCCGCCATCGCGCCCAGTCAATGCTACGACAATCATTTCGCGGTCATGTGCGGCCTGGATCGCCTGGATCACGTTGGCCGAATTGCCGCTGGTGGAGATCGCCAGCAGAACGTCGCCAGGCTGGCCCAGGGCGCGGATCTGCTTGGAAAAGACTTCGTTGTAGCTGTAGTCGTTGGCGATCGAGGTCAGGGTCGAGCTGTCGGTGGTCAGCGCGATGGCCGGCAGGCTCGGGCGTTCACGCTCGAAGCGGTTGAGCAGCTCCGAGGAAAAGTGCTGGGCATCACCGGCCGAGCCGCCGTTGCCGCAGGCGAGCATCTTGCCCTCGTTGAGTAGCGCGTTGACCATGACCAGGCTGGCCTGCTCGATGTGCGGTGCCAGGATGTCCATTGCCTGTTGCTTGGTATCGATGCTGGCCTGGAACAGCCGGCGAATTCGGGTTTGCATGTCCATCTGGTGACCTTAAGTGGGGCGGTGGCCGGCGCTACGCGCAACAATGACCAGCCCGCAAACATAGAGCAAAAAAATCGGAGTGGGTTCAGCATTCGAAGGCGTTTTTCAGCCATTGAAGCGGTCTGCCTGCATGGTGGCTGCCCTGCAGGGCGACTACGTCGAAGCGGCAGGGGTGGTTGCCCCAGTGGGGTTCCTTCTGCAGGAACAGGCTGGCGGCTAGCACCAACCGTTTCTGCTTGCGCCCGTCGATACTGCCGAGGGCGCCACCGAAGCCCGCGTGTAACCGGTAGCGGACCTCGACGAATACTACTGTATCGGCGTCGAGCATGACCAGATCAAGCTCGCCGCCTTTGCATCGCCAGTTGCGTGCCAGCAGCTGCAGGCCCTGCCCTTGAAGGTACTCAAGGGCCTGGGTTTCTGCTGCCTGCCCGGCGCTGGTGGGCGACGCTGCTGCCATCAGCGGACGGTGTCAGGCAGGCGCCGGACCTGGCCGCCGGCGAACTCAGCCCAGGGCAACTGGCGCTCGACACGCTGGTTGGCGTTCATGCTCAGGCTGCCCGAAAGGCCCAGCACGCGGTTGTCCGGCAGCGCTTTCAGCTGGCCCAGACGCGGCGCCAGGCTGTAGGCATCGATGCCCATGGCATACAGGCGGCCCAGGCTGCCGGCGGCTTGCGGCCACTGCTGCACGACCTGCTGGCGCAAGCTGTTGCTGGTGTCGAGCAGCCAGGGCGTTTCGCAGAAGCGGATGCCATTCATGTCGTTGTACTGGTTGACGTCACCACTGGCGCTGTACAGGTTCGAGGTGGCGTAGACCGGTACGTCACCGGCGTACTGGAAGTTCAGGGTCGGTTTGATCTGCTGGGCCTGTTGCGGGGTCGAGGCGAGGAAGATGAAGTCGATGTCCTGGCGGCGCGACGGCTGTGCAGCAATGCTGCCGCCGACGGTGCTCTGCAGGCTCTTCGCGCGGCCTTCGCTCTGGCGTAGCTGGAACAGGTCGGCGATCTGCTGGGCCAGGGCTACCGGCTGGGCGATGCGCTCGGCAGCGAGCAGGGTGCCACCGTTGCCTTCCCATTCCTGGCGGAAGGCGGCAAGCACGCGGTCGCCCCATTCGCCGCTCGGCACCAGGGCCACGGCGCGGACCATGCCATCGGCGCGCGCGCGACGGGCCACTTCACGGGCTTCGTCTTCGGCAGCCAGGCCGAACTGGAACAGCTGTGGCGGAGCCTTCTGGCCGGCGTCGGCGTAGTTCAGGGCCAGGGTAGTGATCGGCAGTTGTGGCTTGGCGGCCAGCTGCTTGACCAGTGGTTTTTCCAACGGGCCGATGACCAGCTGTACGCCAGCGGCCTGGGCCTGGCGATAGAAGTCATCGAGCGAGCCGATGCGCGAGCTGTCGAATACCTGTACGGCTGGCGCCTGCTGGCCGGCTTGCTGGGCCTGGAAGTGCGCAGCCATGAAACCGTCACGCAGGGCGCGGGCAACACCGGCCAGCGGGCCTTCCTGAGGCAGCAGCAGGGCAATCTTGGTCAGCGGCTGGCTGGCCAGCTCCTTGAGCTTGGTCAGCGCCAGCGGCAGCTGCTGGGCGGCCGGGTGGTCCGGGTGCTGCTTGATCCAGGCCTCGATAGCCGCTTGCTGTTGCTCCAGGGTGCCGGCGCTTTTTACCGCGAAGGCCAGGCTGGTCCAGCCGGCCAGGGTCAGGTCGTTGCCTGGCCGCTGCAGTTGCTCTGCCGGCAGCGAGGCGACCAGGGCCCAGATGGCGTCATTGTTGGCGCTTGCGGCCTGACCGCTGAGCAGCGGGGCCAGCAGCACGCGCTGTTGCGCAGCGGCCAGGGCCTGGCCATCGGCTTCGAGAGCGGCTGCATGCACGCTGTAGGTGCGCACTTGCTGTTCTTCCGGCAGTTCGGCGACGCGCTGCAGGCTGGGGTGGGCCAGGGCGGTCAGGGCAGCCTTGGGCTGGTTGCGGCTCATCGCAAGCTCGGCACCGAGGGTGCTGGCGAATACTTGCTGGGCCGGTTTGAGCGTGTCCAGCGGCACCTGCTCGAGGATGCGTGCGGCGCGCGGGAAGTCCTTCTGCTTGTAGGCCAGGTCGGCTGCGCTCAGGCGCAGCAGGGCGGCGTCTTCCGCGGACTTGCTGGAAGCAGCCTTTTCGAGCAGTTGCTCGATGCTGGCGTCCGGGGTGCGTGGCAGTTCGCCCAGGCTGGATGAGGGCGAGCTGGCGCAGGCTGCCAGCAGGGCAGCAAGGCAGAGGGCTGTGAACAGCCGCAGGCAAGCGATCATGTAAAGGTCCTGTTACTCGATCAAGGTGGCCGGCAATTGTACCCAAGCGCTGGCCGGGGCGCGATGTTGCCGTGTCGATCCTTCACTATAGGTTGCCTGCCATCGGTCGCAGGCGAACTTCTTTGCGCCCTGTTGCAGGCGCTCGGGCTACAATGGCGCCTTTGATCCGAATGACAGGTGTGCGCAGTGACTGATGTGGCAGGGGCTTCGAAATCCACCGTGGGGACGCTGTATGTGGTCGCAACCCCCATCGGCAACCTCGACGACATGAGCGCTCGGGCGCTGAAGGTGCTGGCGGACGTGGCCCTGATTGCGGCGGAAGATACTCGTCATTCGATCCGCCTGCTGCAGCACTTTGGCATCGACACGCCGCTGGCGGCCTGCCATGAGCACAACGAGCGTGACGAGGGCGGGCGTTTTCTCACCAAATTGCTGGCGGGTGAGAACGTGGCGTTGGTCTCCGATGCCGGCACGCCGCTGATTTCCGATCCGGGCTACCACCTAGTGCGCCAGGCACGGGCTGCGGGGGTGAACGTGGTGCCGGTGCCAGGGGCCTGCGCTCTGATCGCCGCACTGTCGGCGGCCGGCCTGCCGTCGGACCGCTTCATCTTCGAAGGTTTCCTGCCGGCCAAGGCGGCAGGGCGCCGGGCACGCCTGGAGCAGGTAAAGGAAGAGCCGCGTACGCTGATCTTCTATGAGGCCCCGCACCGTATCCTGGAATGCCTTGAAGACATGGAGGCGGTATTTGGTGGCGAGCGCCCGGCGCTGTTGGCGCGCGAGCTGACCAAGACCTTCGAGACCCTGAAGGGTCTGCCCCTGGCCGAGCTGCGGGCGTTCGTTGCCGGTGACAGCAACCAGCAGCGCGGTGAATGCGTGGTGCTGGTCGGTGGCTGGAGCGCGCCGGAGGGCGAGCAGGCGATCAGTGCCGAGGCTCAGCGGGTGCTCGACCTGCTGCTGGCCGAGCTGCCGCTCAAGCGGGCGGCGGCGCTGGCTGCGGAAATTACCGGAGTGCGCAAGAACCTGCTGTACCAACTTGCCCTGGAAAAGCAGAAAGCCGAGTAGTGGCAAATTGATATAAATACCGGTATTGCTTGTTCTCCGGCGCCTGTGTCGTTAATCTTGGCGGCGGAGAGTCGATCGGACAGTCGCTGCCTGCTTTTGTTCCACAACAGCAGGGGGAGGAAAGTCCGGGCTCCATAGGGCAGAGTGCCAGGTAACGCCTGGGAGGCGCGAGCCTACGGAAAGTGCCACAGAAAATAACCGCCTAAGCACTTCGGTGCCGGTAAGGGTGAAAAGGTGCGGTAAGAGCGCACCGCACGGCTGGCAACAGTTCGTGGCTAGGTAAACCCCACTCGGAGCAAGACCAAATAGGGTTCCATCAGGCGTGGCCCGCGTCGGAACCGGGTAGGTTGCTAGAGGCGTCCAGTGATGGCCGTCGTAGAGGAATGACTGTCCTCGACAAAACCCGGCTTACAGATCGACTCTCCACCTTTCCTTCCCTGCTTGATTCGATAGCAGATGCTCTCTGGTAATACCGAAAAAATCTTACTCTTGATAAATCACTTTAACTTCGAACTCCATTCGCTTGAGTGGATTTGATTTTTCTCGTGTTTTTTTCTCCCTGGTAGTCCTTCCGCATTCCTTTATTGCGCTAAATCTCGGTCCTGTAAGGCTTTTCCTTCCGAACGTGCCTTGACGGTGCTGCGGGCGGATTCCTATAGTGTGCGCAAGTGGCAGAAAGTGGGATGAAGTGGGTTTTCTGGCACAAAAAAGCTAACATTGTGGGGAATCGCAGCCGTGTTCCGCGGAGCCAACGCCGTCAGCCTCGATGCCAAGGGCCGTCTCGCCATGCCGAGCCGGTACCGTGACGAGCTCGATTCGCGTTGCAATGGTCAGCTGATCGTGACCATCGACGCCGTAGACCCCTGCTTGTGTGTTTATCCCCTCGATGAGTGGGAACAGATAGAAGCCAAGTTGCGTGCCTTGCCATCGTTGCGTGAGGAAAACCGCCGCCTGCAGCGTTTGCTGATCGGTAATGCGGTTGACCTGGAGCTCGATGGCAGTGGGCGTTTCCTGGTGCCGCCCCGCCTGCGCGAGTACGCCAAGCTCGACAAGAAGGCGATGCTGGTGGGGCAACTGAACAAATTCCAGCTGTGGGATGAAGATGCCTGGAACGCGGTTTCGGCAGCCGACCTTGCAGCTATTCAACAACCGGGCGCCATGCCCGACGAATTGCGTGACCTGATCCTGTGACCATAGATAGCGGCTTCAACCACATTACCGTTCTGCTCGACGAAGCTGTCGAGGCATTGGCCCTGCGCGCCGACGGTTGCTATCTGGACGGCACCTTCGGCCGTGGCGGGCACAGCCGGCTGATTCTCAGCAAACTCGGGCCGCAAGGGCGGCTGCTGGGTTTCGACAAAGATCCACAGGCGATTGCCACGGGGCAAGCGCTGGCGGCCGAAGACGGCCGCTTTGTCATTGTGCAGCGCAGCTTTGCCGAGCTGGGCGCGGAAGTGGCCGAGCGCGGCCTGGATGGCAAGGTCAGCGGCGTATTGCTGGACCTGGGCGTGTCCTCGCCGCAACTGGATGACCCTGAGCGGGGCTTCAGCTTCCTCAACGATGGCCCGCTGGACATGCGCATGAACCCGGACCAGGGCATCAGTGCCGCCGAGTTCATCGCCACTGCGCCTGAAGAAGAAATCGCCCGCGTGTTCAAGGAGTACGGCGAAGAGCGTTTCGCCAAGCGCATGGCCCGCGCCGTGGTGCAGCGCCGCGAACAGCAACCGTTCACTCGCACCGGCGACCTCGCCGAGGTGCTGAAGGTGGCCAACCCGGCCTGGGAGAAAGGCAAGAACCCGGCGACCCGCGCCTTCCAGGGGCTGCGTATTCACGTCAACAACGAACTGGGTGACCTCGAGGCGGGCCTCGAAGCCGCGATCGATGCGCTGGAAGTGGGTGGCCGCCTGGCGGTGATCAGCTTCCACTCGCTGGAAGACCGCATCGTCAAACTGTTCATGCGCAAACTGGCCAAGGGCGAGGCTGACAACCTGCCGCGCAACCTGCCGGTACAGCACAAGGTCTTCGAGCCGAAAATCAAGCTCATCGGCAAGGCTCAGTTCGCCTCCGACGAAGAGCTCAAGGCCAACCCGCGGGCGCGCAGCGCCGTGATGCGGGTGGCGGAGAAGCTGCGGTGAGCAGGCTGTTTGCCAAACCCTTGCCAGGCGGGAGCTTCCTGATGCTTCTGCTGTTCGTTGCCGTGCTGATTTCGGCCATCGCGGTGTCCTACAGCGCGCACTGGAACCGTCAGTTGCTCAATACCCTGTATGGCGAGTTGAACGAGCGCGACAAGGCCCAGGCCGAGTGGGGTCGGTTGATCCTCGAGCAAAGCACCTGGACCGCCGCCAGCCGCATCGAAAACCTGGCTTCCGAGCAACTGAACATGCGCGTGCCTTCGGCTGACGAAGTAAGGATGGTGGCGCCATGATGAAGCTCGAAGGCGCTCTCTACCCGTGGCGTTTCCGCGTGGTGATCGGCTTGCTGGCGCTGATGGTCGGTGCCATCTGCTGGCGCATCATCGACCTGCAGGTGGTCGACCGTGACTTCCTCAAGGGCCAGGGCGATGCGCGCAGCCTGCGTCACATCCCTATCCCGGCGCACCGCGGTCTGATCACCGATCGTAACGGCGAGCCGCTGGCGGTCAGTACGCCGGTCACCACCCTGTGGGCCAACCCCAAGGAAATGCAGGCCTCCAAAGACCGCTGGCCACAGCTGGCCGCAGCGTTGGGGCAGAACCCGCAGCAGCTGACCGAGCGCCTGACCCAGCAGGCCAACAAGGAGTTCATCTACCTGGTCCGCGGCCTGACCCCGGAGCAGGGTCAGCATGTACTCGACCTGAAGGTGCCGGGCGTTTACGGCCTGGAAGAATTCCGCCGCTTCTACCCGGCCGGTGATGTCACCGCGCACATGGTCGGCTTCACCGACCTCGACGACCACGGTCGCGAAGGGGTGGAACTGGCCTATGACGAGTGGCTGGCCGGTGTACCCGGCAAGCGGCAGGTGATCAAGGACCGGCGCGGCCGGCTGATCAAGGACATTCAGGTAACCAAGAACGCCAAGGCCGGGAAGACCTTGGCGTTGTCGATAGACCTTCGCCTGCAGTATCTGGCCACCCGCGAGTTGCGCAACGCCATTGCCGAACAGGACGCCAAGGCCGGCAGTCTGGTGATCATGGACGTCAAGACCGGTGAGGTCCTGGCCATGGTCAACCAGCCGACCTACAACCCCAACAACCGTCGCAGCATGTTCCCGGCCGCCATGCGTAACCGCGCGATCATCGATGTGTTCGAACCGGGTTCCACGGTGAAACCGATTTCCATGAGCGCGGCGCTGCAGAGTGGGCGCTGGAAGCCGACTGACAAGGTCGAGGTGTACCCGGGCAGCCTGCAGATTGGCCGCTACACCATCAAGGACGTTTCCAAGAGCGAAGGCCCGATCCTCGACCTGACCGGCATCCTGATCAACTCCAGTAACGTCGGCATGAGCAAGATCGCCTTCGACATCGGCGGCGAGGCCATCTACCGGGTCATGTCCCAGGTCGGCCTGGGCCAGTACACCGGCCTTGGCTTCCCAGGCGAGCGCGTCGGCAACCTGCCCAACCACCGTGAGTGGCGCAAGGCCGAGACCGCGACCCTCTCCTATGGCTATGGCGTGTCGGTGACCGCCCTGCAGCTGGTGCATGCCTACGCGGCGCTGGCCAACGACGGCAAGATGGTGCCGCTGTCGATTCTCAAGGTCGACAAGGCCCCGGAAGCTGTGCAGGCCATTCCGAAGGAAACCGCCGAAACCGTTCAGGGCATGCTGCAGCAGGTGATCGAAGCACCGCGCGGCGTGTTCCGCGCCCAGGTACCGTTCTATCACGTGGCGGGCAAGTCCGGTACCGCGCGTAAAGCCACCGTGGGCTCCAAGGGTTACACCGAAAACGCCTACCGCTCGCTGTTCGCGGGCTTCGGGCCGATGAGCGACCCGCGCTACGCCATCGTCGTGGTGATCGACGAGCCTGGCAAGGGCGGTTACTTCGGTGGCCTGGTTTCGGCGCCGGTGTTCAGCAAGGTCATGTCCGGCACCCTGCGCCTGATGAACGTGCCGCCAGACAACCTGCCGCCACCAGCACCCGTCGAACAATCGCAAGTCAATGCAGCAGCAACCGCCAAGGGAGGGCGTGGATGATGACAATGCCATTGAGCAAGCTTTTCGCTCACGCCAGCCGTGACCCGCTGATCCGTGAGCTGACCCTGGACAGCCGCAATGTGCGCCCGGGTGACCTGTTCCTGGCCGTGCCGGGTGCCAAGGTCGATGGCCGCGAGCATATTGCCGATGCCCTGGCCCGTGGCGCTGCCGCTGTGGCCTATGAAGAGCAAGGGGCGAGCGTCCTGCCAATCACCGACGTGCCGCTCATCCCGGTCAAGGGGCTGATCGCCCAGCTTTCGGATATCGCAGGTCGCTTCTATGGCGAACCGAGCCGCCAGCTGAACCTGGTGGGCGTGACCGGTACCAACGGCAAGACCAGCGTCACCCAGCTGGTAGCCCAGGCGCTGGACATGCTTGGCCAGCGTTGTGGCCTGATCGGCACCCTGGGTACCGGCTTCTATGGCGAGCTGCAGAGCGGTCGCCTGACCACGCCCGACCCGATCGCCGTGCAGTCGACCCTCAACGACCTCAGGAAAGGCGGCGCCAAGGCAGTGGCCATGGAGGTTTCCTCCCATGCCCTGGAGCAGGGGCGTGTCGCCGCGCTGGAGTTCGACATCGCGGTCATGACCAACCTGTCCCGCGACCATCTGGACTACCACGGCAGCATGGAGGCCTACGAGGCCGCCAAGACCAAGCTGTTCGCCTGGCCGGGCCTGCGTTGCCAGGTGGTCAACCTGGACGACGACTTCGGCCGTCGCCTGGCCGCCGACTTTGCCCGCCGCCCGAGTGCCGACCATATCGAGACCCGGTTGCTCAGCTACAGCCTGGAGAGCCCGGAGGCTTCGCTGTTCTGTCGTGAGGCCGTGTTCAATGACGATGGCGTGCGCGCCACCCTGGTCACCGCCCAGGGTGAGCGTACCCTGCGCAGCCAGTTGCTGGGCCGCTTCAACCTGAGCAACATGCTCGCCGCCGTAGCGACGCTGCTGGCGCTGGACTATGCGCTGGATGAAATCCTCAAGGTCACCCCGCAGCTGCAGGGGCCGGTCGGCCGCATGCAGCGCCTGGGCGGTGGCGACAAGCCACTGGTGGTGGTCGACTACGCGCACACCCCGGACGCCCTGGAGAAAGTGCTCGAAGCCCTGCGCCCGCATGCGCACGGCAAGCTGCTGTGCCTGTTCGGCTGCGGCGGCGACCGTGACCGCGGCAAGCGTCCGCTGATGGCCGCAGTGGCCGAGCGCCTGGCCGACCGCGTGCTGGTCACCGATGACAACCCGCGTAGCGAAGATCCTCTGCGCATCTTTGAAGACATCCGCCCGGGTTTCGCCAAGCCTGCCGAGGTCGAGTTCGTTGCCGGTCGTGGCGAAGCCATCGCGCACCTGATCGCCACCGCTGCTGCCAACGATGTGATCGTGCTGGCCGGCAAGGGGCACGAGGATTACCAGGAGATCAATGGCGAGCGCCATGACTTCTCCGATTTGACCGAGGCCGAAAAGGCACTTGCAGCCTGGGAGGCTCCACATGCTTAAACCGATGTCACTCAGCCAGCTGACCACAGCACTGAGTGGTCGACAAGTCGGTGCCGACGCCACGTTCACCGGCGTCAGCATCGACAGCCGCAGCGTAGGCTCCGGGCAACTGTTCGTCGCCCTGGCCGGCCCGCGCTTCGATGGCCACGACTTCCTGGCCGACGTGAAGGCCAAAGGCGCTGTCGCGGCCCTGGTCGAGCGTGAAGTAACCAATGTCGACCTGCCGCAGCTGCTGGTCGCCGATTGCCGCCTGGCCCTCGGCCAGCTCGGCGCGCTGAACCGTGCTGCCTTTGACAAACCAGTGGTGGCCATTACCGGTTCCAGCGGCAAGACCACGGTCAAGGAGATGCTCGCCAGCATTCTGCGCACCCGTGGCCTGGTGCACGCCACCCGCGGCAACCTGAACAACGACCTCGGCGCGCCGCTGACCCTGCTGGAGATCGCCCCCGAGCACAGCGCCGCGGTGATCGAACTGGGCGCCTCGCGCATCGGCGAGATTCGCTACACCGTTGGCCTGACCCGGCCTCAGGTGGTCATCATCAACAACGCCGGTACCGCCCACGTTGGCGAGTTCGGCGGCCCGGAAAAGATCGTCGAAGCCAAGGGCGAGATCCTCGAAGGCCTGGGCGAGGGCGGCACCGCCATCCTCAACCTGGCCGACAAGGCCTTCGATATCTGGCGCAAGCGTGCCGGCAACCACCGCATCTTCAGCTTTGCCCTGGACAACCCGCAGGCTGACTTCCATGCCAGCGACATCGGCCGTGATGCCCGTGGTTGCCCGTCGTTCACCCTGCATGGGCCTGATGGCAAGGTGGCGGTGCAGTTGAACCTGCTGGGTACCCATAACGTCAGTAACGCCCTGGCTGCCGCCGCCGCTGCCCATGCCGTTGGTCTGAGCCTGAGCGGCATCGCCGCCGGCCTGGCTGCCGTGCAACCGGTCAAGGGCCGCACAGTGGCGCAGATCGCGCCAAACGGTGTGCGCGTGATTGATGACAGTTACAACGCAAATCCCACCTCCATGTGCGCAGCCATTGATATACTCGCCGGCTTTTCCGGGCGCACCATCCTGGTGCTTGGGGATATCGGCGAACTGGGGCAATGGGCGGAAGAAGGCCACCGTCAGGTGGGTGACTACGCGCGGGGCAAGGTGGACGCCCTGTACGCAGTGGGTTCCAACATGACACACGCGGTCAAGGCGTTCGGTGCCAATGGCCGCCATTTCGCTACTCAAGCTGAGCTTATCGAAGCCGTTGGCGCCGAGAATGCCAGCGACACCACTATCTTGATCAAGGGCTCGCGCAGCGCTGCGATGGAAAACGTCGTGGCGGCATTGTGCGGTGCCAGCGGGGAGAAACATTAATGCTGCTGCTGTTGGCCGAGTATCTGCAACAGTTCCACAAAGGCTTCGCGGTCTTCCAGTACCTGTCCCTGCGCGGGATCCTGGGTGTGCTGACCGCGTTGTCCCTGGCGCTGTGGCTGGGGCCGTGGATGATTCGTACCCTGCAAATTCGCCAGATCGGCCAGGCCGTGCGTAACGACGGCCCGCAATCGCACTTGTCCAAGTCCGGAACCCCGACCATGGGTGGGGCGCTGATCCTGTCTGCCATCGCCGTCAGCACCCTGCTGTGGGCCGACCTGACCAACCGCTACGTGTGGGTTGTGCTGATCGTTACCCTGGCGTTCGGTGCCATCGGCTGGGTCGACGACTACCGCAAGGTGATCGAAAAGAACTCGCGTGGCCTGCCGAGCCGCTGGAAGTACTTCTGGCAGTCGGTATTCGGCCTGGCTGCAGCCATCTTCCTGTACAAGACTGCACCGACCAGCGTCGAAACCACGCTGATCCTGCCGTTCGTCAAGGATGTCACCATTCCGCTGGGCATCGGTTTCGTCGTGCTGACTTACTTCGTCATTGTCGGTTCGAGCAACGCGGTCAACCTCACCGACGGCCTCGACGGCCTGGCGATCATGCCGACGGTGATGGTCGGCGGTGCCCTGGGCATCTTCTGCTACCTGTCGGGCAACGTGAAGTTCGCCGAATACCTGCTGATTCCCTATGTGCCGGGCTCGGGCGAGCTGATCGTGTTCTGCGGCGCGCTGATCGGTGCCGGCCTGGGCTTCCTGTGGTTCAACACCTACCCGGCGCAGGTGTTCATGGGTGACGTCGGCGCGCTGGCGCTGGGCGCCGCGCTGGGCACCATCGCCGTGATCGTCCGCCAGGAAATCGTGCTGTTCATCATGGGTGGCGTGTTCGTCATGGAAACCCTGTCGGTGGTGATCCAGGTTGCCTCCTTCAAGCTGACCGGCAAGCGCGTGTTCCGCATGGCGCCGATCCACCACCACTTTGAACTCAAGGGCTGGCCAGAGCCACGGGTGATCGTCCGCTTCTGGATCATCACCGTGATCCTGGTGCTGATCGGCCTTGCAACCCTGAAACTGAGGTAGATGAGCGTGTCTTTGATCGCTTCCGACCAATTCCGCATCGTTGTCGGCCTCGGCAAGAGCGGCATGTCCCTGGTTCGCTTCCTGGCGAGCCGGGGCATTGCCTTTGCGGTCGCCGACACCCGCGAGCAACCGCCGGAACTGGACACCCTGCGCCGTGATTACCCGCAGGTGGAAGTGCGCTGTGGTGAACTGGACGTGGACTTCCTGTGTCGCGCCAGCGAACTGTACGTAAGCCCTGGCCTGGCCCTGGCTACCCCGGCCCTGCAGCAGGCGGCCGCGCGTGGTGTGAAGCTGTCTGGCGATATCGAACTGTTCGCCCGCTACGCCAAGGCCCCGATCATTGCCATCAGCGGCTCCAACGCCAAGAGCACCGTCACCACCCTGGTCGGCGAAATGGCCGCCAAGGCGGGCAAGCGCGTGGCGGTGGGCGGCAACCTCGGTACCCCGGCGCTGGACCTGCTGGCCGATGACGTCGAGCTGTACGTGCTGGAACTGTCCAGCTTCCAGCTGGAAACCACGGACCAGCTCAACGCTGAAGTGGCCACCGTGTTGAACATCAGCGAAGACCACATGGACCGCTACAGCGGTCTGCCGGCCTACCACCTGGCCAAGCACCGGATCTTCCGTGGTGCCCGCCAGGTCGTGGTCAACCGCCAGGACGCGCTGAGCAGGCCGCTGCCGGTGGAAGGCCGACCGTGCTGGACCTTCGGCCTCAACCAGCCGGACTTCAAGGCTTTCGGCCTGCGCGAAGTGGACGGCGAGAAATACCTGGCGTTCGAGTTCCAGGCGCTGATGCCGGCGCGTGAACTGAAGATCCGTGGCGCCCACAACCAGAGCAACGCCTTGGCGGCGTTGACCCTGGGGCACGCTGCCGGCCTGCCGTTCGAACCGATGCTCGAGGCGCTGCGCGAGTTCGCTGGCCTGGCCCATCGTTGCCAGTGGGTGCGCGAGCGCAACGGCGTAAACTGGTACGACGACTCCAAGGCCACCAACGTCGGCGCTGCCCTGGCCGCTATCGAAGGCCTGGGTGCCGACATCGAGGGCAAGCTGGTGCTGATCGCCGGTGGCGATGGCAAGGGCGCCGATTTCGCCGCGCTGCGTGAGCCGGTCAAGCGCTTCTGCCGCGCCGTGGTACTGCTTGGTCGTGATGCCGAGCGCCTGGCCGAAGCTCTGGGCGATGGGGTGCAACTGGTACGCGTGAAAACCCTCGACGACGCCGTGCAACAGTGCGCCGAACTGGCCCGTGCGGGTGATGCCGTGCTGCTGTCGCCGGCATGCGCCAGCCTCGACATGTTCAAGAACTTCGAAGAACGCGGGCGCCTGTTTGCCCAGGCAGCGGGAGGCCTTGCATGATCTTCGGCATCCTCAAGCCTTACCCGTCGCCGCTGATCAGCGGCCGTGGCATCGACCTGGACTTTCCAATGCTCGCCGGCTGCCTGGCATTGCTGGGCCTGGGCCTGGTGATGATCACCTCGGCGTCCTCGGAAGTGGCTGCGGTGCAGTCGGGCAACCCGCTTTACCACATGTTCCGCCACCTGGTGTACGTGTTCCTCGGCCTGGTTGCCTGTGGCGCCACCATGCTGGTGCCGATCGCCACCTGGCAGCGCATGGGCTTCCTGATGCTGCTGGGTGCCTTCGGCCTGCTGGTGCTGGTGCTGGTGCCCGGCATCGGTCGTGAAGTGAACGGCTCCATGCGCTGGATCGGTTTCAGCTTCTTCAACGTCCAGCCTTCGGAAATCGCCAAGGTGTTCGTGGTCATCTACCTGGCCGGCTACCTGGTACGCCGGCAGACCGAGGTGCGCGAAACCTGGATGGGCTTCTTCAAACCCTTCATCGTGCTGCTGCCCATGGCTGCCCTGTTGCTGATGGAGCCGGACTTCGGTGCCACCGTGGTGATGATGGGCGCGGCCGCGGCCATGCTGTTCCTTGGCGGGGTGGGGCTGTTCCGCTTCAGCCTGATGGTGGTGCTGGCGGTGGTCGCGGTGTTCGTCCTGGTGCAGGCGCAGCCGTACCGCATGGCGCGCCTGATCACCTTTACCGACCCCTGGTCCGACCAGTTCGGTTCGGGCTACCAGCTGACCCAGGCGCTTATTGCCTTCGGCCGTGGCGAGTGGCTGGGCGTTGGCCTGGGCAACAGTGTGCAGAAGCAGTTCTACCTGCCTGAAGCACACACCGACTTCGTGTTCTCGGTACTGGCCGAAGAACTCGGCGTGGTCGGCTCGTTGCTGACCATCGCGCTGTTCGTGTTCGTGACCGTGCGTGCCCTGTATATCGGCCTGTGGGCCGAAAAAGCCAAGCAGTTCTTTGCCGCCTATGTCGCATTCGGGCTGGCATTCCTGTGGATCGGCCAGTTCCTGATCAACATCGGCGTGAACGTCGGCCTGCTGCCGACCAAGGGCCTGACCCTGCCGTTCCTCAGCTATGGGGGCAGTTCGTTGGTGATCTGCTGTGCCTGCGTGGGGCTGTTGCTGCGTATCGAGTGGGAAAGCCGCACGCACCTTGGCAGCGAGGAACACGAATTCAGCGAAAGCGATTTTGCCGAGGAGACCAATCATGGCCGCTGACGGCAAGAACGTACTGATCATGGCGGGCGGTACCGGGGGCCACGTGTTCCCGGCCTTGGCCTGCGCCCGTGAATTCCAGGCACGCGGTTACAGCGTGCACTGGCTGGGCACCCCGCGTGGCATCGAGAACGAACTGGTGCCCCAGGCTGGCCTGCCGTTGCACCTGATCCAGGTAAGCGGCCTGCGAGGCAAGAGCAAACTGTCGTTGCTCAAGGCGCCGTTCACCCTGGTCAAGGCCGTGCTGCAGGCGCGGCGCATCATGCGCCAGCTCAAACCGGTGTGCGTGCTCGGCTTCGGTGGCTACGTGACCGGCCCCGGCGGTGTGGCTGCGCGGTTGTGCGGCGTGCCGCTGGTCATCCACGAGCAGAACGCCCGGGCCGGTACCGCCAATCGGTTGCTGGTGCCACTCTCTGCGCGGGTCTGCGAAGCTTTCCCGAACACCTTCGAGGCAAGCGACAAACGTCGCACCACCGGCAACCCGGTGCGCCAGGAGCTGTTCATGGACGCGCAACGCGCGCCCCTGGTCGAGCGCCGTGCACGTCTGTTGGTGCTCGGTGGCAGCCTGGGTGCGGAACCATTGAACAAATTGTTGCCTAAGGCCCTGTCCGAAGTGCCTGCTGCGCTGCGGCCAGAGGTGTTCCACCAGGCTGGCAAGCAGCACGCGCCGATCACCGCCGAGCGTTATCAAGAGGTGGGCGTCGAGGCTCAGGTAGAGCCCTTCATCAAGGACATGGCCCAAGCCTATGGCTGGGCCGACCTGGTGGTGTGCCGTGCCGGCGCCCTGACCGTCAGCGAGCTGGCGGCAGCGGGCCTGCCTTCGGTGCTGGTGCCATTGCCCCACGCGATCGACGATCACCAGACCCACAACGCCCAATATCTGGCCCGGGAAGGCGCTGCCTTCCTGATGCCACAAGCGACGACTGGCGCAGCGCAGCTCGCTGAACGCCTGAACGAGGTGCTGATGCAACCCGAGAAACTCAACGTCATGGCAGGCACCGCACGGCGCCTGGCCAAACCTGCCGCAACCAGCACCGTGGTCGATATCTGCCTGGAGGTGGCCCATGGTTGAGAGCCAGAAAGCCATGCCCCAGCCGAAGATGGGCCGTATCCGTCGTATCCACTTCGTCGGTATCGGCGGCGTGGGCATGTGCGGAATTGCCGAAGTGTTGCTGAACCTGGGCTATGAAGTGTCCGGTTCCGACCTGAAAGCCTCGCCGGTCACCGAGCGCCTGGAATCGTTCGGCGCCGAGATCTTCGTCGGCCACCGCGCCGAGAATGCCGCCACCGCCGATGTGCTGGTGGTGTCCAGCGCCATCAACCCGGCCAACCCGGAAGTCGCCACCGCCCTCGAGCGGCGCATTCCGGTGGTGCCGCGTGCCGAGATGCTCGCCGAGCTGATGCGCTACCGCCATGGCGTGGCCGTTGCCGGTACCCACGGCAAGACCACCACCACCAGCCTGCTGGCCTCGGTGTTCGCCGCCGGCGGTCTGGACCCGACCTTCGTCATCGGTGGCCGCCTGACCGCTGCCGGCACCAATGCCCAGCTCGGCACCAGCCGCTACCTGATTGCCGAAGCGGACGAGAGCGATGCCAGCTTCCTGCACCTGCAGCCGATGGTGGCCGTGGTCACCAACATCGATGCCGACCACATGGCGACCTACGAAGGTGACTTCAACAAGCTGAAGAAAACCTTCGTCGAGTTCCTGCACAACCTGCCATTCTACGGCCTGGCCGTGATGTGCCTGGACGACCCGGTGGTGCGCGAGATCCTGCCACAGGTCAAGCGCCCGACCGTGACCTACGGCTTCAGCGAAGAGGCCGACGTACGCGCCATCAACGTACGCCAGCAGGGCATGCAGACCCATTTCACCGTGCTGCGCCGTGACCGCGAGCCGTTGGAGGTGTCGGTGAACATGCCCGGCAACCACAACGTGCTCAACGCCTTGGCCACCATCGCCATCGCTACCGACGAAGGCATCACTGACGAGGCCATCGTCCAGGGCCTGTCCGGCTTCCAGGGCGTCGGCCGTCGCTTCCAGGTATACGGCGAACTGCCGGTCGAAGGCGGTAGCGTGATGCTGGTTGACGACTACGGCCACCACCCGACCGAAGTGGCCGCGGTGATCAAGGCCGTGCGCGGTGGCTGGCCAAGCCGCCGTCTGGTGATCGTCTACCAGCCGCATCGCTACAGCCGAACCCGCGACCTGTACGACGATTTCGTCCAGGTGCTGGGCGATGCCAATGTGCTGCTGCTGATGGAAGTCTACCCGGCCGGCGAAGAGCCGATCCCCGGTGCCGACAGCCGCCAGCTGTGCCACAGCATCCGCCAGCGCGGCAAGCTGGACCCGATCTACATCGAACGTGGCGTCGACCTGGCGCCGTTGGTCAAGCCACTGCTGCGCGCTGGCGACATCCTGATTTGCCAGGGTGCCGGCGATGTCGGCGGCCTGGCCCCGCAATTGATGAAAAGCCCGCTGTTCGCAGGCGCCAAGCAGGAGAAGTCGAAATGACAAGTGCCTACGACAAGCTGCACTCGACCCTGGACGTCAAGGCGTTCGGCCGCGTCGCGGTGCTGTACGGTGGCAAGAGCGCCGAACGTGAAGTATCGCTCAAATCCGGCGCCGCAGTGATCGACGCACTGACCACCGCCGGTGTCGACGTGGTCGCCATTGACGTGGGTGACGACCTGCTCGACCGCCTGCAAAGCGAGAAGATCGACCGTGCCTTCATCATCCTCCACGGCCGTGGCGGTGAAGACGGCAGCATGCAAGGCCTGCTCGAGTGTCTGGGCATCCCCTACACCGGTAGCGGCATCCTTGCCTCGGCACTGGCCATGGACAAGCTGCGCACCAAGCAGGTGTGGCAGAGCCTGGGCATTCCGACCCCACGCCACGCTGTGCTGGCGAGCGAAAGCGATTGTTTGCTGGCCGCTACGGAACTGGGCTTCCCGCTTATCGTCAAACCGGCCCATGAAGGTTCCAGCATCGGCATGGCCAAGGTGAATAGCGCCCAGGAGCTGGTCGCCGCCTGGCAGGATGCCGCTAGATACGATTCCCAGGTATTGGTGGAGCAGTGGATCCACGGGCCGGAGTTCACTGTCGCGGTATTGCGTGGCCAGGTGCTGCCGCCGATCGCCCTGGGTACGCCGCACGTGTTCTACGACTACGACGCCAAGTACATCGCCAACGATACCCAGTACCGCATTCCGTGCGGCCTGGACAGCGTCAAGGAACAGGAACTGATCGACCTGACCGCGCGTGCCTGCGATGCCATCGGCATCGAAGGCTGGGGGCGGCTGGACGTGATGCAGGACGAGCAGGGCCGGTTTTGGCTGCTCGAAGTCAACACCGCACCCGGCATGACCGACCATAGCCTGGTGCCCATGGCAGCTCGCGCGGCCGGCCTGGACTTCCAGCAACTGGTGCTGGCGATCCTGGCCGAAAGCGTGGCAACGCGAGGTTAACAACCATGCAAGGCGCGATGATACGTCAGCAGCAACCCGTTACCGGCCGTAGCAAGCCGGTGCCGCGTGGTGCCAGCAGGCTGGTGGCCGACGAGCCCGTATCGGCGCGCCTGCCGCGGCCAAGCCTGGGTGGCCTCAAGCGCCTGCTGTGGCCGGCGCTGCTGGTGGCGGCCGGGTTCGGCGCCTACGAGGGCGCCATTCGGCTGATGCCATACGCGGACCGGCCGATAACCAAGATCGACGTGCAGGGCGACCTCAGCTATATCAGCCAGCAGTCGGTGCAGCAGCGTATCGCGCCCTACGTGGCGGCGAGCTTCTTCAGCGTCGACCTGCCGGCGATGCGTGCAGAGCTCGAGCAGATGCCGTGGATCGCCCATGCCGAAGTGCGCCGGGTATGGCCCGACGAAGTGGTGATCCGCCTGGAAGAACAGTTGCCGGTGGCACGCTGGGGTGATGAGGCCTTGCTCAACAACCAGGGCCAGGCCTTCACCCCGCGCGAGCTGGCCAACTACGAGCACCTGCCGCAGCTGGCCGGGCCGCAGCGTGCTCAGCAACAAGTGATGCAGCAGTATCAGGTATTGAGCCAGATGCTGCGCCCCCTGGGCTTTTCCATCGCTCGCCTGGAGCTGCGCGAGCGAGGCAGTTGGTTCCTGACCACAGGCGCGAGCAGCGCCGGGCCGGGTATCGAGCTGCTGCTGGGGCGCGACCATCTGGTGGAGAAAATGCGCCGTTTCATTGCCATATACGACAAAACACTCAAAGACCAGATCACCACTATCGCCCGCATTGATCTGCGTTACTCCAACGGACTTGCCGTTGGTTGGCGGGAACCGATTGCACCGACGACGGCCCAACCCGCCGTTGCGAAGAATTAGAGAGAGGCAGGACCATGGCAAACGCGCATAGCGGCAAAATGATCGTCGGGCTGGACATCGGCACCTCCAAGGTGGTGGCGCTGGTGGGCGAAGTGGGCGAGGACGGCACCCTGGAAATCGTCGGGATCGGTACCCATCCGTCCCGCGGCCTGAAAAAAGGCGTGGTGGTGAACATCGAGTCCACCGTGCAGTCGATCCAGCGCGCCGTGGAAGAGGCACAGCTGATGGCCGGCTGCCGTATCCACTCGGCCTTCGTCGGCGTGGCAGGCAATCACATCCGCAGCCTGAACTCTCACGGCATCGTCGCCATCCGCGACCGCGAGGTCAGCCTGGCCGACCTGGAACGCGTACTTGACGCCGCCCAGGCCGTGGCCATCCCGGCCGACCAGCGCGTGCTGCATACCCTGCCGCAGGACTACGTGATCGACAACCAGGAAGGCGTGCGCGAGCCGCTGGGCATGTCTGGCGTACGTCTGGAAGCCAAGGTCCACGTGGTCACCTGCGCGGTCAACGCGGCGCAGAACATCGAGAAATGCGTCCGCCGCTGCGGCCTGGAAATCGACGATATCATCCTCGAGCAGCTGGCCTCGGCCTACTCGGTGCTGACCGACGATGAAAAAGAGCTGGGCGTGTGCCTGGTGGACATCGGTGGCGGCACCACCGACATCGCCATCTTCACCGAGGGCGCGATCCGTCACACCGCGGTGATCCCGATTGCGGGCGACCAGGTGACCAACGACATCGCCATGGCCCTGCGTACTCCTACCCAGTACGCCGAAGAAATCAAGATCCGCTATGCCTGCGCCCTGGCCAAACTGGCTGGCGCGGGCGAGACCATCAAGGTGCCGAGCGTGGGTGATCGCCCACCGCGCGAGCTGTCGCGCCAGGCCTTGGCCGAGGTGGTGGAGCCACGTTACGACGAGCTCTTCACCCTGATTCAGGCCGAACTGCGCCGCAGCGGCTACGAGGACCTGGTGCCGGCCGGCATCGTCCTCACCGGCGGCACCGCGAAGATGGAAGGCGCCGTGGAACTGGCCGAGGAAATCTTCCACATGCCGGTACGCCTGGGCGTACCGCACAGCGTTCGGGGGCTTAGCGACGTGGTTCGCAACCCGATCTATTCCACCGGCGTGGGCTTGCTCACCTACGGCCTGCAGAAGCAGACCGAAGACCTGCCCCTGACCGGTAACAGCAGCAACAACAGCTATGGCGATGAACCGAAGGCTCCAGTGCTTGAACGCTTCAAGCGCTGGGTCCAGGGCAACTTCTAAGTTTCAAAGCAGTAGTGGTAGGCGCGACAACTAGAGAACTGTAAGGAGAGGGAAAATGTTCGAGCTCGTAGACAACATCCCGCAAAGCCCGGTCATCAAGGTGATCGGTGTTGGCGGTGGTGGCGGCAACGCCGTCAACCACATGGTCAAGAGCAGCATCGAAGGCGTGGAATTCATCTGCGCCAACACCGATGCCCAGGCGCTGAAAAACATCGGCGCGCGCACCATCCTGCAATTGGGCACTGGCGTGACCAAGGGCCTGGGTGCCGGCGCCAATCCGGAGGTCGGCCGTCAGGCCGCACTGGAAGACCGTGAGCGCATCGCTGAAGTGCTGCAGGGCACCAACATGGTGTTCATCACCACTGGCATGGGCGGTGGTACCGGCACCGGTGCAGCGCCGATCATCGCCGAAGTGGCCAAGGAAATGGGCATTCTCACCGTTGCCGTGGTGACCCGTCCGTTCCCGTTCGAAGGCCGCAAGCGCATGCAGATCGCCGATGAAGGCATCCGCATGCTGGCCGAAAGCGTCGACTCGTTGATCACCATCCCCAACGAGAAGCTGCTGACCATCCTGGGCAAGGATGCCAGCCTGCTGTCCGCCTTCGCCAAGGCTGACGACGTACTGGCCGGTGCCGTGCGCGGTATCTCCGATATCATCAAGCGCCCGGGCATGATCAACGTCGACTTCGCCGACGTGCGTACCGTGATGGGTGAAATGGGCATGGCCATGATGGGTACTGGCTGCGCCAGTGGCCCGAACCGTGCGCGTGAAGCCACCGAGGCAGCGATCCGCAACCCGCTGCTGGAAGACGTCAACCTGCAGGGCGCCCGCGGCATCCTGGTGAACATCACCGCGGGCCCGGACCTGTCGCTGGGTGAGTACTCCGACGTGGGTAGCATCATCGAAGCCTTCGCCTCCGACCACGCCATGGTCAAGGTCGGCACCGTGATCGACCCGGACATGCGTGACGAGCTGCACGTGACCGTAGTGGCCACTGGCCTGGGCGCGCGCATCGAGAAGCCTGTGAAGGTGGTCGACAACACCCTGCAGACTGCCCAGCAGGTGTATGAGGCGTCCAACCCGGCGCCGGTTCGCCAAGAGCAGCCTGCGGTCAACTACCGTGACCTGGAGCGCCCGACCGTAATGCGCAACCAGGCCCATGCAGGTGCTGCCGCAGCCGCTAAACTGAACCCTCAGGATGACCTGGACTACCTCGATATCCCGGCATTCCTGCGTCGTCAGGCTGATTAATGGAATTTATCAGGGGTATAAAGGTGATTGGTATTCATCAAAGGTTGGGTCTGTTATCATCCCCAGCCTTTGTTGATACCTGTTCGCAATTTGCGCTGAAGCGGCCAATGCCATGATTAAACAACGCACCCTGAAGAATACCATCCGTGCCACAGGTGTCGGTCTGCACTCCGGGGAGAAGGTTTACCTGACCCTCAAGCCTGCACCTGTTGACACCGGCATCGTCTTCCGCCGCGCCGACCTCGACCCTGTGGTCGAAATCCCGGCGCGCGCGGCCAACGTCGGCGAGACAACCATGTCGACGACGCTGGTCAACGGTGACGTCAAGGTCGATACGGTCGAGCACCTGCTCTCCGCCATGGCGGGCCTGGGCATCGATAACGCCTACGTCGAGCTCTCCGCCTCGGAAGTGCCGATCATGGATGGCAGCGCCGGACCCTTTGTATTCCTGATTCAGTCTGCCGGCCTGGAAGAACAGGACGCAGCCAAGAAGTTCATCCGCATCCTGCGTGAGGTAACTGTGGAAGAGGGCGACAAGCGCGCCACTTTCCTGCCTTTCGACGGCTTCAAGGTGAGCTTCGAGATCGACTTCGATCATCCGGTGCTTCGCAACCGGACCCAGAGCGCCAGCGTCGACTTTTCCAGCACCTCGTTCGTGAAGGAAGTCAGCCGCGCGCGTACTTTCGGTTTCATGCGTGACATCGAGTACCTGCGCAAGCACAACCTTGCGCTGGGTGGCAGTGTCGAGAACGCCATCGTGGTCGATGAGGACGGCGTGCTCAACGAAGACGGCCTTCGTTACGAAGACGAATTCGTCAAGCACAAGATCCTCGACGCCATCGGCGACCTCTACCTGCTGGGCAACAGCCTGATCGGCGAGTTCAAGGGCTACAAGTCCGGACACGCGCTGAACAACCAGCTGCTGCGCAAGCTGATCGCAGAGAAAGACGCCTGGGAAGTGGTCACTTTCGAAGATGCCAGCACGGCACCGATCTCGTACATGCGCCCTGTTGCGGCCGTGTAAGTTCGAACACTCTCTAGTTCATTGAGGCCACCTTCGGGTGGCCTTTTTTATGGTTTGTCCTGGGCGTGGGCCGCCAATCGTTCCAGTGCTGCGCGCAGCTTGGGGTCAGTGATGCCATCGGCGGTGTCGCGCAGGCTTTCGGCGGCGCTGCGGGACAATTCGGCAGCATGCCCGCCGCGCTTGGCCGGCACCAGCGGCGGCTGCACCTTGTACAGGATACGCCTGAGGTTGCCGAAGGCTTCCATGGCCTGTAATGCTGCCAGCAAGCGTTTCTGCTGATAGCGCAGGCGGGTGGCCCAGTGGCCGTCGGTTACCACCAGCAACAATGTGCCATCGCGCCACGACGCCACATGGCAGTGCTCGCGGGCGGCCGGTTGCAGCTGGCTTTCCAGCAGACGCTGCAGGTGCTCCAGGCGTTCGGCCTGGTTCAGCAGCAGGCGCAGCGGGCGGACCTGGCGGAGCAGGGCCGAGGGCGGCTGGGCGGGGGAGGGTTTGTAGGCCATGGGGGTACGCATGAGGTTACATGGTCCGCAGTCTAACATCTCTATAGCCTGTACTGGCCTCTTCGCGGGTGAACCCGCTCCCACAGGTACGGCACTGCCCTTGATGTGTAGGTGATCCTGTGGGGGCGGGTTTACCCGCGAAGAGGCCGGCGCAGATAACAAAAGACAAGACTCATTCTCGATACGTTTCATCTTCCCGAACCTTGAACTCAGGGAAAATGCCCCTATCTAAATCAGGCCCCCGCCAAAACGCTGTACAAGCATCGTGGAAATCCACCACTTTCCTCTCCATCGTTTCCGGGTAGAATGCTCGTTCGCATGCGGCCTCAGGGCTGCACGGGCGACTCATGGGGCCGCCCTCCATCCCTACGTGTGGAAGATCCTGCCGATATGTTTGCGCCTTTGTTAAAAAAACTTTTTGGAAGCAAGAACGAGCGTGAAGTTAAACGCATGCTCAAGACGGTGAACATCGTCAATGCTCTCGAAGAGAAGATGGTGGCCCTCTCCGACGAGCAACTGCGGGGCAAGACCGCAGAGTTCAAGGAACGCCTGGCCAAAGGCGAGACACTGGACCAGTTGCTGCCTGAAGCCTTCGCCGTGGCCCGTGAGGCCGGCAAGCGCGTGATGGGCATGCGCCACTTCGACGTGCAGCTGATCGGTGGCATGACCCTGCACGAGGGCATGATCGCAGAAATGCGTACTGGTGAAGGCAAGACCTTGGTCGGTACCCTGGCCGTGTACCTCAACGCACTGTCTGGCAAGGGCGTGCACGTGGTCACCGTCAACGATTACCTGGCCCGCCGTGACGCCAACTGGATGCGCCCGCTGTACGAGTTCCTTGGCCTGTCGGTCGGCATCGTCTCGGCCTTCCAGCCGCCGGAAGAAAAGCGCGCCGCCTACGCATCCGACATCACCTACGGCACCAACAACGAATTCGGTTTCGACTACCTGCGCGACAACATGGCGTTCAGCCAGGAGGAGAAGTTCCAGCGTGAACTGAACTTCGCCGTGATCGACGAAGTCGACTCCATCCTCATCGACGAAGCGCGTACTCCGCTGATCATCTCCGGCCAGGCCGAGGACAGCTCCAAGCTGTACATCGAGATCAACCGCCTGATCCCGCGCCTGAAGCAGCACATCGAGGAAGTGGAAGGCCAGGTCACCCAGGAAGGCCACTTCACCATCGACGAGAAGAGCCGTCAGGTCGAGCTGAACGAAGCCGGTCACCAGTACATCGAGGAAATGCTCACCCAATCCGGCCTGCTGGCCGAGGGCGAGAGCCTGTACTCGGCGCACAACCTGAGCCTGCTGACCCACGTCTACGCCGGCCTGCGGGCGCACAAACTGTTCCACCGCAACGTCGAGTACATTGTCCAGGACGGCCAGGTACTGCTGATCGACGAACACACGGGCCGTACCATGCCCGGCCGTCGCCTGTCCGAAGGCCTGCATCAGGCCATCGAGGCGAAAGAAAACCTGAACATCCAGGCCGAGAGCCAGACCCTGGCATCGACCACCTTCCAGAACTACTTCCGCCTGTACACCAAGCTGTCCGGCATGACCGGTACTGCCGACACCGAAGCGTTCGAGTTCGCCCAGATCTACGCCCTCAACGTGATGGTCATTCCGCCGAACAAGCCGTTGGCGCGCAAGGACTTCAACGACCTGGTGTACCTGACCGCCGACGAGAAATACGCCGCGATCATCGCCGACATCAAGGAAAGCATGAAGCAGGGCCGCCCGGTGCTGGTAGGTACGGCGACCATCGAAACGTCGGAGCACATGTCCAACCTCCTGAAAAAGGAAGGTATCGACCACAAGGTGCTCAACGCCAAGTACCACGAGAAGGAAGCCGAGATCATCGCCCAGGCGGGTGCGCCAGGCGCGCTGACCATCGCCACCAACATGGCCGGCCGTGGTACCGACATTCTGCTGGGCGGTAACTGGGAGGCCGAAGTGGCGGCCCTGGAAAGCCCCACCGCCGAGCAGATTGCCCAGATCAAGGCCGACTGGCAGAAGCGTCACCAGCAAGTGATCGAGTCGGGTGGCCTGCACGTGATCGCTTCCGAGCGCCACGAATCGCGCCGTATCGACAACCAACTGCGTGGCCGCTCCGGCCGTCAGGGTGACCCGGGTTCCAGCCGCTTCTATCTGTCGCTGGAAGACAGCCTGATGCGTATCTTCGCCTCTGACCGGGTGAAGAACTTCATGAAGGCGCTGGGCATGCAGTCGGGCGAGGCCATCGAGCACCGCATGGTCACCAACGCCATCGAGAAGGCCCAGCGCAAGGTCGAAGGCCGCAACTTCGACATCCGTAAACAATTGCTCGAATACGACGACGTGGCCAACGAGCAGCGCAAGGTGATCTACCACATGCGCAACAGCCTGCTGGCCGCCGAGAACATCGGCGAAACCATCGTCGAATTCCGCAAGGAAGTACTGGACGCTACCATCAGCCAGCACATTCCGCCGCAGTCGCTGCCCGAGCAGTGGGACGTGGCCGGTCTGGAAGCTTCGCTGGCCAGCGATTTCGCCATGAAACTGCCGATCCAGCAGTGGCTCGACGAGGACGATCACCTCTACGAAGAGACCCTGCGCGAGAAGCTGCTGAACGAGATCACCAGCGCCTACACCGAGAAGGAAGACCAGGCCGGTATCGAAGCCCTGCGTACCTTCGAGAAGCAGATCCTGCTGCGTGTGCTGGACGACCTGTGGAAAGACCACCTGTCGACCATGGACCACCTGCGTCACGGTATTCACCTGCGTGGTTATGCGCAGAAGAACCCGAAGCAGGAGTACAAGCGCGAATCCTTCAGCCTGTTCCAGGAACTGCTCGAGTCGATCAAGCGCGACACCATTCGTGTGTTGTCGCACGTTCAGGTGCGCCGCGAAGACCCGGCCGAAGAGGAAGCCCGCCTGCGTCGCGAGGCCGAGGAACTGGCCAGCCGCATGCAGTTCCAGCACGCCGCTGCTCCGGGGCTGGAAAGCGAGCAGCTGAGCGAGGAGGGTGCTGAAGTGGCCGTCGCCTCGGCACCGGTGCGCAACGAGCAGAAGCTGGGCCGCAACGAGCCGTGCTGGTGTGGTTCGGGCAAGAAGTTCAAGCATTGCCACGGGCAGATCGAGTGATCTGACCAGGCTGTTGTAACCTGAAACATCCGGGGCCGCTTTGCGGCCCATTCGCGGCACAAGGCCGCTCCTACAGGGACCGCGCCAGCCCCAATGGTTGCGATGTCCTTGTAGGAGCGGCCTTGTGCCGCGAATGGGGCGCGAAGCGGCCCCGCTCTTCCATCACCTGTTCACCGTATTTTCTAGGAGCGCTCTAATGGCTGTTGGTCTTGGTCCTTTGCCCACCCTGCACCCGGTTCCGGGTTTTGAACTCGGTATCGCTTCTGCCGGCATCAAGCGCCCGGGGCGCAAGGATGTGGTGGTCATGCGCTGTGCCGAAGGCTCCAGCGTGGCGGGCGTGTTCACCCTCAATGCCTTCTGCGCAGCGCCGGTGATCCTGTCCAAGCAGCGTGTGCAGGGCACCGTGCGCTACCTGCTGACCAATACCGGTAACGCCAACGCCGGCACCGGCGCGCCAGGCCTGGCCGCCGCCGAGCGCACCTGCGCCAAGCTGGCCGAACTGGCCGGCGTACCGGCCGAGTCGGTACTGCCGTTCTCCACTGGCGTAATCGGCGAGCCGCTGCCGGTCGAGAAGATCGAAGGCGCGCTGCAGGCTGCCCTGGATAACCTGTCGGAAAACCACTGGGCCGAAGCCGCCACCGGCATCATGACCACCGACACCCTGCCCAAGGGTGCCAGCCGCCAGTTCCAGCACGATGGCGTGACCGTTACCGTCACCGGCATCAGCAAGGGTGCAGGCATGATCCGCCCGAACATGGCCACCATGCTCGGCTACATCGCCACCGACGCCAAGGTGGCACCAAAGGTGCTCAAGGACCTGATGCTGGACGGCGCCAACAAGTCGTTCAACCGCATCACCATCGATGGCGACACCTCGACCAACGACTGCTGCATGCTGATCGCCACCGGCAAGGCCAATCTGCCGGAAGTCACCGAAGCCAGCGGCCCGCTGTTCGAAGCGTTGAAGAAGGCGGTGTTCGAAGTTTGCATGGAAGTGGCCCAGGCCATCGTCCGTGACGGCGAAGGCGCTACCAAGTTCGTTACCGTGCAGGTCAATGGCGGTGGCAACCACCAGGAGTGCCTGGACGTCGGCTACGCCGTGGCCCACTCGCCGCTGATCAAGACTGCGCTGTTCGCCTCCGACCCGAACTGGGGCCGTATCCTCGCCGCCGTTGGCCGTGCTGGTGTACCGGAGCTGGATGTGAGCCTGATCGATGTGTACCTGGACAGCGTGTGCATTGCCAGCAAAGGCGGCCGCAGCCCGAGCTACACCGAAGACCAGGGCGCCAAGGTCATGGCCCAGGAAGAGATCACCATCCGTATCGAACTGGGCCGTGGCCAGTGCAGCGAAACCATCTGGACTACCGACCTGTCCCACGAGTACGTGAAGATCAACGCCGAGTACCGTACCTGATGTAATTGGGGCCGCTTTGCGGCCCTTTCGCGACACAAGGCCGCTCCCACAAGGTCCAGCGTACACCGCCCCATGTGGGAGCGGCCTTGCGTCGCGATGGGCTGCAAGGCAGCCCCAAAATTCCCAAACGATGGAGCCGAACCATGAGCTATCACCTGATCATCGGCGACAAGCTGTATTCCTCCTGGTCGCTGCGTGGCGCCCTGGCCCTCGAGCTGGCTGGCGTGCCTTACGAAGAAACCCTGATCAAACTCAACCAGCCTGACACCCGACAGCGCATCCTCGCCTTCTCTGCCACCGGCAAGGTACCGCTGCTCAAGACCGGGCACGGTGTGATCGCCGACTCCTTGGCCATCGCCGAATATCTCAACGAACAGCACCCCGAAGCCCAGCTATGGCCTGCCGACGTAGCGGCCCGTGCCCAGGCGCGTTCGGCCTGCGCACAAATGCACAGTGGCTTCCTCGCACTGCGCGGCGCCATGCCGTTCGACCTGTCGCGTGATCAGGCGCTGGACAGCGTGCCGCTGGAGGTACAAATCGATATAGACCGTATCGTTGCGCTGTGGTCCGAATGCCGTCTGGTGGCCAAGGACAGTGGCCCGTTCCTGTTCGGCAAGCCGAGCCTGGCCGATGCCTTCTTCGCCCCGGTGGCTGTGCGCCTGCGCACCTACCGCGTCGAAGTGCCTGCGGAGGCGGCGGCCTATATCGAAACCATTTACCGGTGGCCGGCCTTCCAGGCCTGGCAGCGGGCTGGTCTGACGGAGCGTGAAGGGTGAAACGGATTCATGTTGTAGCCGCTGTCATTCGCGGTGCTGATGGCCGCATTCTGATCGCACGCCGTGCCGATACCCAGCACCAGGGCGGCCTGTGGGAATTCCCGGGCGGCAAGGTGGAAGAGGGTGAGGGCGTCGAGGCAGCGCTGGCCCGCGAACTGCGTGAGGAGCTGGGCATCGAGGTAAGCCGTTCGCGCGCGTTGATCAAGGTCAGCCACGACTATCCGGACAAGCAGGTGCTGCTGGATGTGCGCGAAGTCGAGGCATTCACCGGCGAGCCGCATGGCGCCGAGGGCCAGCCGCTGGAATGGGTTGCCCCCCGCGATTTGCCCCAGTACGAATTCCCCGAGGCCAATAAACCGATCGTTGCGGCCGCGCGCCTGCCAGACCAGTACCTGATCACCCCAGATGGCCTGGAAGTGCCGCAGATGCTCAAGGGCATCCAGAAGGCGGTGGCCAGCGGCATTCGCCTGATCCAGTTGCGTGCCCCGGACATGTATGACCCCAAGTACCGCGATGTGGCGGTGGATGCGGTCGGCCTGTGCGCGGGCAAGGCGCAGCTGATGCTCAAGGGGCCGTTGGAGTGGCTGGGTGACTTCCCTGCCGCCGGTTGGCACCTGACGGCTGCACAACTGCGCAAGTATGCCGCCAACGGCCGGCCGTTCCCCAAGGAGCGCTGGCTGGCGGCGTCCTGCCACAGTGCCGAAGAGCTGGCGCTGGCGGAGCAGATGGGCGTGGACTTTGTCACCTTGTCGCCGGTGCAGGCGACCCGGACCCACCCCGAGGCGGTGCCGTTGGGGTGGGATGAGGCGCAGCGGTTGATTGCCGGGTTCAACAAGCCGGTCTACCTGCTGGGTGGGGTAGGGCCGGGCGAGCGTGAACAGGCCTGGGAAGCGGGGGCGCAGGGTGTTGCCGGCATCCGGGCGTTCTGGCCCGAGATCTGAGTCGCCTGTAATTGGGGCCGCTTTGCGCCCCTTCGCGACACAAGGCCGCTCCTACAAAGGAATCGCGTAATCCTGAATGAATCGCGAACCCCCTGTAGGAGCGGCCTTGTGTCGCGACGGGCTGCAAAGCAGCCCCAGAAATATCAGCCTTTTGGTTTCTCAGCAGGCTGCCACAAAACCTCAGCCACCCCTTGCCGCCGCCCAATGATCCGGGCCGCCACGAACAGCAGATCCGAAAGCCGGTTGATATACGCCAACCCAACCCCCGCCAACGGCTCCAGCGCATTCAGCTGCTGACACCGCCGCTCCGCACTGCGCGCCAGGCTCCGGCACACATGCGCCTGCGCCACCAGCGCCGAGCCACTGGGCAAGATGAAGTTCTTCAACGGCCCCAGCTCTTCATTCCACACATCGATCGCCGCTTCCAGGCGTTCCACTTCCGCCAGGTTCAACGCCTGATAACTGGGCATCGCCAATTCACCGCCCAGGTCGAACAGGCGGTGCTGACACGGCGCCAACACTGTGCTCACTTCATCCAACCCTTGTTCGGCCAGCCCCGCCAGCAACAAACCCAGCTGGCTGTTCAAGCTGTCCACCTCGCCAATCGCTTCGATCCGTGGGTGGTCCTTGGGCACCCGGCGCCCGTCGCCCAGGCCGGTTTCGCCTTTGTCGCCGGTGCGGGTGTAGATCTTCGACAGACGGTAGCCCATGTCACTTCTCCGTTTTGGCCGGCGCCGCCGTTGCCGGCTGGCCGAGGGGCAGGCGCAGGGTGAAGCAGGTGCCCTGGCCGGGCGTGGACTGCACTTCCATCTGCCCCTTGTGGTTGTTGGTGATGATGAAGTACGAGACCGACAGGCCCAGGCCGGTGCCCTGGCCGATTTCCTTGGTGGTGAAGAACGGCTCGAAGGTGCGTTTGCGCACCCCCTCGGGCATGCCGACGCCGTTGTCCTCGACCTGGATTTCTGCCCATGGCGGGTTCAAGCGGGTGCGCAGGGTGATGCGCCCAGGCTCGCTCGGCTGAGGTCGCTGGTGGATGGCCTGGGCGGCGTTTTTCAGCAGGTTGAGCAGCACCTGCTCCAGTTCGTTGGCGGTGCACGGTACCGGCCCCAGCTCGGGGTCGAACTGACGCACGATGGCTTGGCCCTTGAAGTCGAAGCCGATGGCCAGGTCGAAGTCGTTGCTGGCAATCTCCACTGCCTGGTCGATCAGCGCCGGCAGGTCGCACGGCGCCAGCTGCCGGTTGCTGCGGCGGCTGAAGCTGAGCATGTGGGTGACGATCTTCGCTGCCCGGGCACCGGCCTGCTGGATGCCGTCGAGCAATTGCGGCACTTCGCGGCTTTCCAGATAGCGGTTGACCATGGGCAGGTCGATGCCCAGTTCTTCGGCCTGCTCCAGGTTGCGCGGCAGCTCTGGTGACAGGCGCCGGCGAATGTTCTGCACGTTATGCAGGATCGCACCCAGCGGGTTGTTGATCTCATGGGCCATGCCGGCGGCCAGGCCGCCAACCGAAAGCATCTTCTCGGATTGCACCATCATTTCTTCCAGTGACAGGCGCTGGGTGATGTCGTCGATGCGGATGACCACGCCACGGCCGCCGCCACCGGTCAGCGGGTAGAAGGTCAGGGCGTAGTGGCGCAGGTCGTCGCCCTTGGGCCAGGTGACCCGCTCGATCTTCGCCACCCGGTGTTTTTCCACGGTCTCCTTCAACTGCGGCAAGAACGGCTTGAGCGGTTCGAAGGCGATGAAGATCGGCTGGTTCAGCGCTTCGTCCAGTGGCGTGCCGGAAAGCACCGTGGCTTCGTGGTTCCATTGGGTCACGTAGAGCTGTTCGTCGAGGGCGATCAGCGCCGAGGGCATCGAGTCGATAATGCTGTTGAGGTAGTTCTGGAAGCCGGTGAGCTTTTTCTCGATCTTGCTGCGCACCTGGACTTCCAGCTCCAGCTTGCGGTTGGTGTGGCGGGTTTCCTCGGCCAGGCCCTGGGCCTGGTCATAGGCTTCCTGGAATTCGTCGCGGGTGCGCTTGAGTTGCTGTTCGCGGGCTTCGATGCGCGAGAGCATGGTGTTGAACGCTTCGGCCAGGCTGCCGATTTCGTCGTCGTTGCCTCGCTGGGCACGCAGGGCATAGCTCTCTTCGCGGGTGACCTGGCGGCTGAGCTCTTCGAGCTGGTTGATCGGCTGGGTGATCAGGCGTTTGATCTGTCGGGCGATGACGATCCACAACAGGATGCTGAACACCAGGATGCCCAGGCTGGCGCTGAGGGTACCGGTGTAGAAAGCCGTGGGCAATTCGCTGCTTGCCACCAGCAGCAGGTGCGCCGGCGGGTTGGCGTCACGTGGCATGCGGATCAGCTGGGTGCTGCGAAACTCCATCAGGCGCCAGCCGTCGATGTCGCGAAAACGCCTGGGCAGGGCCAGCGGCTCGCCGTGCTGCAGCTGCGCCAGTATACGGCCATCACCACCGTAGACGGCGGCGGCGCGCAGCGGCGTGTAGCTGTCCAGTTCCTTGAGCAGGGCGCTGGCGGTGTCCGGGGTGTCGCCGGCGCGGGCCGCCAGCTGCGGGTTGGCCACCAGTCGGCCGATGGTGTGCAGCGCCTGTGGCGCCATGCTTTCCTGGGTGATCCAGTATGCGGCGCTGATGAAGGTGAGGTTGGCCACCAGCAGGATGGTCACCAGCAACACCAGCAGGGCCGCCAGCAGCTTCTGCCCGACCGGGAGGTTTTCCAGGCGTTGGCGCAAGGTCATGGGCTAGGCAATGTCCGTATCCGGTTGAAAGGGCCGCGTCAGTCGCAGGGCAAACCACGCACGCGCAGGTTATCGACCAGGCGCTGCAGCAGGCGTTCCAGCTCTGGCAGCTGCAGGCCATGACGGCCAGCGGCGCGACAGGCGTGGCCAAGCAGGTAGTGCACCTCGGTGCGCCGGCCAGCGCGTACGTCCTGGTACATGGAAGAGTAGTTGGCCGCGGTGGCTAGGATCACCCGCTGTACTTCTTCGTCCAGCCCGTCTGCCGCTTCTGGCTGGCCACAATGGTGCAGCAGCTGGGACAGCTCGACGCACAGGGCATCCACTTCATCCAGGTGCCCCAGCAGCCCGCCGTTCTGGCAGTCATGCAGCACGGTCAGCGGGTTGATGGCGCAGTTGAGCGCCAGCTTGCGCCACAGGCGAGTGAGGATATCCACCGTCCACTCGGCGGGGATGCCGCCCTCGTGCAGGTCATCGAACCAGGTCGGGATGGTCGGGTTGCGTGGGTCGCCCAGCCAGTTGAAGCCGTGGCCGGCAAAGCGTACCTGCCAGTCACCCTCGCGGAACGCCCCTTCGGTACTGGAGGCGAAGATGCAGCGCACGTGGGGCACCAGGTCGGCGACTTCGTCCTGGCTGCCCAGGCCGTTCTGCAGCAGCACCACTTCGGCGCCCTCGGCCAGGCGCGCTGCCACGCCGGCAATGGCCGGTGCAGCGTCGTAGGCCTTGCAGGCCACCAGCAGACGGTGGATCGGGCCGTGTGCCTGCGCGGTTTCGGCGGGGATGGCGTAGTGGTGGGGCTGGTCCTGTTCGACCAGGGTAAGGCCGCCGGCCTGCTGGTAGGCCTGCAGCCGTTGCCCGTCACGCAGGATCAGGCGCACTGCCTTGCCGGCGCGCGCCAGGCGGCAAGCCCACAGGCTGCCCAGGCTACCGGCGCCGAGAATATGCCAGGTGCTGCTCATATGCGTTTCGCAACCCGTTATAATGAGCCCGCATTTTAACCGTCAAACCCGGCGCGCTCCATCTTCAGGCTGAGCGCGCTTTTATTTTGGGAGAACAACCATGCCTTCGTTCGACGTGGTATCGGAACTGGACAAGCACGAAGTGCAGAACGCGGTCGACAACGCCATCAAGGACCTGGACCGTCGCTACGACCTCAAGGGCAAGGGTACTTTCGAGTTCAAGGACAAAGAGCAGACTGTGATGCTCACCGCCGAGGAAGAGTTCCAGCTCGAAGCGATGCTGGAAATCCTGCGCCTTGCGCTGGTCAAGCGCAAGATCGACGTGAAGTGCCTGGAAACCAAGGACCCGTACGCCTCGGGCAAGGAAAAGAAACAGGAAGCCAAGTTCCGCGAAGGCATCGACAAGGACCTGGCGAAGAAGATTGTCGCCACCATCAAGGATGCCAAGCTGAAAGTGCAGGCCGCCATTCAGGGCGAGCAGGTACGCGTTACCGGCAAGAAGCGTGACGACCTGCAGGAAGCCATTGCCCTGCTGCGTACCAAGGAATTCGACATGCCGTTGCAGTTCAACAACTTCCGCGACTGATCGCAGGGTTGTCCGGAACCCCGATGGCGTAATGATGTCCATGGGGGCCATGGCCGCCGAACCGACGGCGGCCTGCTATACGTGTGCATGCCCTTCGGCATCAGGAGATGAATATGGATTTGAGCGCTGAAGTCGATCAACTGGTCCGCCAATCGCAGACCTGGGTCCCCTTGATCATGGAATACGGCAGCCGTCTGCTGCTGGCCCTGCTGACCTTGGCGATCGGCTGGTGGCTTACCAACGTGGTCAGTGATCGACTCGCCAGGCTGGTGGGTTTGCGCGTACAAGACCCGGCATTGCAGGGCTTCATCCGTACCCTGGCTAACATAATCCTCAAGGTCATGCTGGCGATCAGCGTTGCCTCGATGATCGGCATTGAGACCACTTCGTTCGTGGCCGCGATTGGTGGTGCCACGCTGGCCATCGGTCTGGCGTTGCAGGGCAGCCTGGCAAACTTCGCCGGTGGTGTGCTGATCCTGCTATTCCGCCCGTTCCGCATCGGCGACTGGATCGAGGCGCAAGGCGTGGCCGGTACCGTCGACAGCATCCAGATCTTCCACACCGTGGTGCGTACCGGTGACAACAAGACCGTGATCATGCCCAACGGCAGCCTGTCCAACGGCATCATCACCAACACCAACCGCCAGCCGACGCGCAAGGTGGTGTTCGACGTGGGCGTGGACTACGAGGCCGACCTGCAGAAGGCCCGCAATGTATTGCTGGAGCTGGCGCAGGACCCGCGTGTGCTGCCTGACCCGGCGCCGCAGGCGGTGGTCGCGACCCTGGGCGACAGTTCGATCACCGTGTCGTTGCGCTTGTGGACCAAGACTGCCGATTACTGGGATGTGATGTTCATGCTCAACGAGCATGCGCGTGACCGGTTGAAGGCCGAAGGGATCGACATTCCGTTCCCGCAGCGGGTGATTCGCGTGGTGCAGGAGACTGCAGCGCAGTAATACCGCGTTGTCATTGATCGGGGCCGCTTCGCACCCCTTCGCGCCGAACCGCCGCGAAGGGTCGCAAAGCGGCCCTGGCTTTTTGTGCCCGGGATTACACTTGTTCACAGCAATACCCTGCCATTTCTGGCATATAACCTGGCCCCACCTGCCACACCCGATACGCCATCATGAAACCACTGCTGTACATTACCCCCCTGCGCGCCTTGCTATTCGGCCTGACCCTGGCCCTGTTCGAGCTGCTCACCTACCTGGCCAGCGACGCCGTCATGCCGGCCATGCCGGTGGTGGTCGGCGATCTGAACGCCAGCCCCGAATACATTCCCCACGCCCTCAACCTGTACCTGCTGGGGGGCGTGGTGCTGCAATGGCTGATCGGCCCGCTGGCCGACCGCTATGGCCGGCGCCCGTTGCTGCTGATTGGTTGCGCGTTCTTCGGCCTGGCCTGCATGGCCACCTTCTGGGTCCACGACATTGGCCTGTTCAACTTGCTGCGCCTGCTGCAGGGCATCGGCCTGGGCTTCGTGGTCACGGTCAGCTACCCGGCCCTGAACGAAGCCTTCAGCGAAGCCGACGCCGTGCGCATGATGGCGCTGCTGGCCAATATCGCCTTGCTTTCGCCACTGCTCGGGCCGCTGGTGGGCACCTTGCTGCTGCAGTGGCTGGATTGGCGCTGGCTGTTCGTGGCCTTTGCCATCGGCGCGGTTCTGGCCTGGCTGCTGCTGTACCGGCTGATGCCGGAAACCCTGGGCGTGGAGCGGCGTGACGGCTCGCGCCTGGCGTTCACGCCGATCCACCTGCTGCCGCTGCTGGCCGGTTACGGCCAGTTGCTGGCCAACCGCCGTTTTGTCGCTGGTAGCGCGGCCCTGGGCCTGGTCGGTCTGCCGCTGATCGGCTGGATCGGCCTGTCGCCGGTGCTGCTGATCCACGACGAGGGGCTAAGCACCATGGCGTACGCCTTGTGGCAATTGCCGGTGTTTGGCGGGCTGATCCTTGGCAACCTGATCATCAACCGCATCGCCGACCGCTATCCGCTGCCGGCGCTGGTGCGGGGTGCATTGTGGCCATACCTGGCCGGTCTGTGCCTGATGGTGCTGGCGACCTGGTACTGGCCGAGCGTGACCAGCGTGGTGGCTGGCATGTCGCTGTACGCGCTGGGGTTGGGCGTGGCCAACGCGGTGCTGTATCGCATGACGCTGTTTGCCAGCGAGCAGAGCAAGGGCCTGGTCTCGGCCATGCTGGGGATGATCACCATCGCCTTGCTGGGGCTGGGTGGGGCGGTGCTGGCGATGATCGGTGCCGGGGCCAGTTTGTTGCACTTTGCCCTGGCGGCGGGTGTGGCGGGTGCCTTGGCACTGTGGCCGCTGTGGTTCGTCGTGGGTGGACGGCCTGGGGAAGGAGCTGTTGCTCAGTAATCTTTATTGCCTGTACTGGCCTCTTCGCAGCACAAGGCTGCTCCTACAGGTACACCAGGGCTTTCGGAACCTGTGATGTACCTGTAGGAGCAGCCTTGTGCTACGAAGAGGCCGGTACAAGGTGGTACAAAGCTGTCAGGGCCGCTCGGCCGCTGAACCTTCCTCTGCCACCGGCTTGCCTGGCCCGGCCTCCTGGCGCCACTGCAGGGCAATCAGGATCAGGGTCGGCACGCCCAGCAGGGCAGTGATCAGGAAGAAGTCGTGGTAACCGAACTTCTCCACCATGACTCCCGAATATCCCCCGATCAGCCTTGGCAACAGCAGCATGATCGAGCTGAGCAACGCGTACTGGGTGGCCGAGAACTTCAGGTTGGTCAGGCTAGACAGGTAGGCGACGAAGGCCGAGGTGGCCATGCCGGAGCTGAAGTTGTCCAGCGAGATGGTCACCACCAGCATTTGCAGGTTCGGGCCCATGTCGGCCAGCATCAGGAACAGGATGTTGGTGCCCGCCGAAGCCGCACCACCGATGAACAGGATCGGCATGATGCCGAAGCGCACGATCAGCAGGCCGCCAACCCCGGCGCCGACCAGGGTCATGATCAGGCCGAAGATCTTGCTGACGCTGGCGATCTGGTCCTTGGTGAAGCCCATGTCGATGTAGAACACGTTGGCCATCACGCCCATCACCGTGTCCGACATGCGATAGGTGGCGATCAGACCGAGCAACAGCAGGGCCTGCCAGCGGTAGCGGGCGATGAAATCGTTGACCGGGGTCAGCACCGGAGCCAGGCCGCGGCGGCCCAGGCTCGACAGGCACGCCCAGGTCAGCAGCACGTAGAGGATCAGGCGCAGGAAGGCGCGGTCTTCCAGCAGCAGGTCCAGTGGCGTTGCATCGCCGGAGATGACGCTGGACCAGCCGGTATTGAACATCTGGGTGAAGCTGGCCGGTACCGAGACCAGCAGGATGATCAGCACGAATACCGAGGCCAACTGGTGCACCAGCCCATAGCGCGCTGCCGACAACTGGGTACGCATGGGTACGGGCGGTTCGCGCATGATCAGGGTGGTGAACACCGCGGGTAGCATCATTACCGCGAACATGACGTAGGTGCCGGCCCAGGCCTTGTGCAGGTAGCTGAAGCCGGTGGAGCCGAACCACTCGGCGAAGAACAGGGCGCCAGCCGTGGCCAGCAGGGCCGCCACTCGGTAACCGGCCATGTAGCTGGCGGCGAGCGCGGCCTGGCGCTGGTCGTCGGCGATTTCCAGGCGGTAGGCATCGACGGCGATGTCCTGGGTGGCCGAAGCGAAGGCCACCAGCACCGCCAAGGCGATCAACCATGACAGGTGTTGCTGCGGGTCGCACAGGCTCATGCCGACCAGCCCGATCACCACCAGCGCTTGCGACAGCAACAGCCACGAACGCCGGCGCCCCAGGCTGCCGAGCAGCGGCAGGCGCCATTGGTCGAGCAGCGGCGACCACACCCACTTGAAGGCGTAGGCCAGGCCGATCAGGCTGGCATAACCGATGGTCTCGCGGGCCACGCCCGCTTCGCGCAACCACACCGAAAGGGTGGAGAACACCAGCATGTAGGGCAGACCGGCAGCGAAGCCGAGCAGCAAAAGTACCAAGGTTGACGGGCTGGCATAGGCAGCAAGCGCAGCGCGCCAGGTTTTACGGGGCATGGGCCAACATCTGCCTCAAGTTTACGAAAACAAAGCGCGCACTCTAACCGCTGTGCTCCATCGGGCGCCAGCCATGGCGCGTCATATCCACACGATTGTTGGTTACATTCACACCCTCCGCGCGCAGCCGCGCCCGTTGTTCATCCCCCGACGGGGTACCCAGTGCCAGGCTCAGCCGACCACCTGCGCCGAGCACCCGGTGCCAGGGTAGACGGGTGTCAGCGGGCAGTTGCCCAAGGGTGCGCCCGACCCAGCGTGCTGCCCGCCCAAGCCCCGCCAGCTCGGCCAGCTGGCCATAGCTGACCACCTTGCCGGCCGGCACTTGGCCGAGTACCGAATACAGCGCCGTTCGTCGGCCCTCGGCGGAGTCGAGGGCGTGGTCATATCCATCAGACATCAGGCCCTCCCTGGGCTGCAGATGAAACCGGACCGGCGGTCTGGCAAATGAGAGTTGAACTCAACGGCATGCTCCCGGTCTGTCCTTGCTCTGGTCGTCGTTATCTGGATAATGCCCGGCTTTTTTCGTCAAATCGAACCCGTAGTCTGCAAACAATAGCCCGCTTATGTATTCTAGATCCTTGTTGTGCCTGCTTGCTGTTTCCCTGTGCGCCTCTCCGGTGTTCGCCGACACCGTGTGGATGAAGAACGGTGACCGGCTCAGCGGCAAGATCAAAGTCTTCGACGGTGGCAAGCTGCTGCTGGAAACTCCCTATGGTGGTTCCATCGCCCTGGACTGGAAAGAAGTCCAGACCCTGGAGAGCGACCAGGAGATGCTGGTCAAGCAGGACGCCTACAGCGGTGAGCGGGCCAAGTCGCTGAAGGCCGCCGAGCCCGGCAAGGTGACCTTGGCCAATGGCGAGGCGCCGAAGACCGTGGAGCTGGCCAGCATCGAGCAGATCATGAAGCCCAAGCCGCTGGTCGAGGACTTCGTGTGGAAGGGCAACGTCGACGTGGCGCTGGACTACAAGCGCGCCGAGAACGACACCGACGACTACGACGTCGGCTTCAAGACCAGCGCCCGCCACGGCCGTTGGCGGCACAACGCCGAAGGCGAATACAACCGCGAGACCAAGGACGACGTCACCACCACCGACAACTGGAGTGCCGAGTACGCCCTGGACCGCTTCCTCACCGAGAAGTGGTTCTGGCAGGGGCGCATGGAGTACAAGCGCGACCGCATCGAAGACCTGGCCCGGCAGCGCACCGTGGGTACCGGCCCGGGTTACCAGTTCTGGGACAACGAGTTGGGCGCGTTCTCGCTGGGTTCGCTGATCAACCGTACCGACTTCGAATACCAGGATGGTTCCAAGGACAACTTCTATTCCGCAGCGGTGAAGTGGGACTACACCCGCTACCTGATTGGCAAGAACGTGCAGCTGTTCACCAATGGCGAGTTCGCCAAGCCACTGGGTGGCGTAGCCGACTACGCGCTGGATGCCGAGGTTGGCCTGCGTTACAAGGTCACCGAGTGGGCCTCGCTCAACCTCAAGGCGGAGAAGGACATCATCACCGGTACCCGAGAGAGTGACCTGGACAAGACCCGCTATACAGCGGGCTTCGGCGTTACCTGGTAAACCGCCGGGGGCGCGTTGCGCCCCTTTCGCGACACAAGGCCGCTCCCACAAAGGCAAGATGTACATCGGTCCATGTGGGAGCGGCCTTGTGTCGCGATGGGCTGCAAAGCAGCCCCATTGGCACTGGATCTGATAATGCTTATCTTGTCCCATCCAGCCCGATATCAGGAGCCGCCCGCAAGTGAGTACTAACGCCATCCGTCCCGCCCGGGAGCTGCTGCTGAAGGAATACCGCGGCGTGCTTTCGACCCATTCCAAGTCGATGCCCGGCTACCCCTTCGGCTCGGTGGTGCCGTACTGCCTGGACGCCCAGGGCAACCCGCTGATCCTCATCAGCCGCATCGCCCAGCACACCCACAACCTGCAGAAAGACCCCAAGTGCTCGCTGCTGGTGGGTGAGCGCGAAGCCGAGGACGTACAGGCCGTGGGGCGCCTGACGGTGATGGCCGAGGCGCACAAGCTGGTGGAGGCGGCCGCCATCGAGGCCTCCGCCGAGCGCTACTACCGCTATTTCCCGGACGCAGCCGACTACCACAAGGCCCACGACTTCGACTTCTGGGTGCTGCAGCCGGTGCGCCACCGCTACATCGGCGGCTTCGGCGCCATCCACTGGCTCGACCAGGTGACCCTGGCCAACCCGTTCGCCGGCAAGGCCGAGGCGAGCATGGTCGAGCACATGAACAATGACCACGTCAACGCCATCGCCCATTATGTGGAACTGACCGATTTGCCACGCCATGCGCCGGCGCAAATGGTCGGGGTGGACAGCGAAGGCATGCACCTGCGTATCGGCCAGGCGGTGTACTGGTTGCCTTTCCCCAGCACTTGCAACACGCCGACACAAGTCCGCGAAGCCCTGGTTTTGCTGGCCCGCGCCGACCAGTGGCCGGTTGCGTCGGAAGTCGAGGGTTGAAAAGCCGGGCGCACGCATCCATTTGTTGGTCTTACAGGAAGGTTCTCTTCCAACGAGGATTGCTTTGATGCGTGCTTTTCTACTGCTGTTTCTCCTGTTTCCCGTGCTGGAGCTGTTCGTCTTTGTGAAGGTCAGTGCCGCCATCGGTTTCTTCCCGGCGCTGCTACTGATCATCGCCGGCTCCGCCCTGGGTGTGCTGGTGATGCGGGTGGCCGGGCTGGCGACTGCACTGCGCGCCCGTGAAAGCCTGCAGCGTGGCGAACTGCCCGCCGAGGACATGTTCCAGGGCATGATGCTGGCCGTTGGCGGTGGCCTGCTGTTGCTGCCAGGTTTCATCAGCGACGTGCTGGGCCTGCTGTGCCTGTTGCCATTCACCCGTCACCTGGCCGCGCGCAAGTTGCGCGAGCGTGCCGAGGCGCAGTCGATGCGCCAGCGTGCGTTCCAGGACGACCCGTTCCAGGCCCGGCCGCGTGAGGGCGGGCACCAGCCGAATGTGATCGAGGGCGAGTACGAGCGCCGCGACAAGTAATACCCGGGGCCGCTTCGCGCCCCTTTCGCGACACAAGGCCGCTCCCACAGGGGACGTATACCTCCTGTGGGAGTGGCCTTGTGTCGCGAAAGGGGCGCGAAGCGGCCCCAGCTTTTTGCGGGATCAAGGCGCTAATGAAAAATTTTCTGCAGCAAGCCTTGTAATTGAATATGGCGGCCTCATGTAGTGGTCACCGCAAGGTTTCTGGTGGCAACACCAGTCATTACTCAGGCGGTTCGCCTAGGGCGAGCGGCCTTCCGGCAACGCCGGAATTGCATCAAACCGCCGGTGTCGACACCGGCCGATGAAAACCACTATTTGGGAGAGATCGACAATGAAGCTTCGTCCTCTGCATGACCGCGTCGTCATCCGTCGCAGCGAAGAAGAATCGAAAACCGCTGGCGGTATCGTCCTGCCGGGTTCGGCCGCTGAAAAACCAAACCGCGGCGAAGTCGTCGCCGTCGGCACCGGTCGTATCCTGGACAACGGCGAAGTTCGCGCGCTGGCCGTGAAAGTGGGTGACAAAGTGGTTTTCGGCCCTTACTCGGGCAGCAACACCGTGAAAGTCGATGGCGAAGACCTGCTGGTCATGGCCGAGAACGAAATCCTCGCCGTTATCGAAGGCTGATTTCCCGACTTCCCGTTACTCCAAAGAAATTCCAAGGATTAAACGATCATGGCTGCTAAAGACGTAAAATTCGGCGATTCCGCTCGTAAGAAAATGCTGGTTGGTGTCAACGTTCTGGCTGACGCGGTAAAAGCGACCCTGGGCCCGAAAGGCCGCAACGTGGTGCTGGCCAAGAGCTTCGGCGCGCCGACCATCACCAAGGACGGCGTTTCCGTCGCCAAGGAAATCGAGCTGAAAGACGCCTTCGAGAACATGGGCGCCCAGCTGGTCAAGGAAGTTGCTTCCAAGGCCAACGACGCTGCTGGTGACGGCACCACCACCGCTACCGTCCTGGCTCAGGCCATCGTCAACGAAGGCCTGAAAGCCGTCGCTGCCGGCATGAACCCGATGGACCTGAAGCGCGGTATCGACAAGGCCACCGCTGCCGTTGTTGCCGAACTGAAGAACCTGTCCAAGCCATGCGCCGACTCCAAGGCCATCGCCCAGGTAGGTACCATCTCCGCCAACTCCGACAACTCCATCGGTGAAATCATCGCCGAAGCCATGGAAAAAGTCGGTAAAGAAGGCGTGATCACCGTTGAAGAAGGCTCGGGCCTGGAAAACGAACTGTCGGTCGTAGAAGGCATGCAGTTCGACCGTGGCTACCTGTCGCCGTACTTCGTCAACAAGCCGGACACCATGGTTGCCGAGCTGGAAGGCCCGCTGCTGCTGCTGGTCGACAAGAAGATCTCCAACATCCGTGAGCTGCTGCCAGTTCTGGAAGCCGTTGCCAAGGCCGGCCGCCCACTGCTGATCGTTGCCGAAGACGTTGAAGGCGAAGCCCTGGCTACCCTGGTAGTCAACAACATGCGCGGCATCGTCAAGGTTGCTGCGGTCAAGGCTCCGGGCTTCGGCGACCGTCGCAAGGCCATGCTGCAGGACATCGCCGTCCTGACTGGCGGCCAGGTCATCTCCGAAGAAATCGGCCTGTCCCTGGAAACCGCTACCCTGGAGCACCTGGGTAACGCCAAGCGCGTCATCCTGTCCAAGGAAAACACCACCATCATCGACGGCGCTGGCGCCGACACCGAGATCGAAGCACGCGTCAAGCAGATCCGCGCCCAGATCGAAGAGACTTCCTCGGACTACGACCGTGAGAAGCTGCAAGAGCGTCTGGCCAAGCTGGCTGGCGGTGTTGCCGTGATCAAGGTCGGTGCCGGCACCGAAGTTGAAATGAAAGAGAAGAAAGCCCGCGTTGAAGACGCCCTGCACGCTACCCGTGCAGCCGTTGAAGAAGGCGTGGTGCCTGGCGGTGGTGTGGCCCTGGTTCGCTCCCTGGCTGCCCTGGCCAACCTCAAAGGCGACAACGAAGACCAGAACGTCGGTATCGCCCTGCTGCGTCGCGCCGTTGAAGCGCCGCTGCGCCAGATCACTGCCAACGCCGGCGACGAGCCAAGCGTGGTTGCTGACAAGGTCAAGCAAGGTTCGGGTAACTTCGGTTACAACGCGGCTACCGGCGAATACGGCGACATGATCGAGATGGGTATCCTGGACCCAGCCAAGGTTACCCGTTCGGCGCTGCAAGCTGCTGCTTCGATCGGCGGTCTGATGATCACCACCGAAGCCATGGTTGCCGACCTGCCGGAAGACAAGCCAGCTGCTGGCATGCCTGACATGGGCGGCATGGGTGGCATGGGCGGCATGATGTAAGCCAGCCTTACCCCCTGCACCATCAAAAAGCCCCGGGTCGCGAGAACCGGGGCTTTTTCTTTTCGGCGTGTTTTGTGTGGCGCCTGTGAGATCGAGCGCCGCCCGCGCGGCGCTTCGCGGGGCAAGCCCGCTCCCACATTTGTTGCAACGTGGCCATGCCTGTGGAAGAGGCGTTGCCAGCCTTGGCACAAGGCTTGAGACAAGTGGGGCTGCAGCAATGCCAACTCAGAAATCCAGTCAGCCCAACAAAGCTGACAACCATGGCCTTTCAGGTTCGGTACGTTGCAACAAATGTGGGAGCGGGCTTGCCCCGCGAAGCGCCGCGCGGGCGGCGCTCGGTTTACGCACCACATCTAACTCAAGGCAGGCACCTGGCTCAGGCGACGCTGCGCTCGACGGCGGGCACCTCAGCTACCCCACGCCGATAAAGAACCAGGTAATACGACCCCAATCCGATCAACCAGCAGAACACCGCTGTCCACACGTTGTGCGACAGGAAGTGCGCCCCCTGCATCATCCGTCCCAGTGACAGCACCGACCCGGCCACGAAGGCTACCGTCAACGCCACCCGTGCCAGCCGCGGCTTGCGATCACGCAACATGAAGAACAAACCAAACAGGCAGAACCCGGTCGCGGCATGCCCACCCGGCCAGCACAGCCCGGGCTTGTCGGTCACCGGCCGTGGTTCCAGCAGTTTGCTGTAGGTTTCCTTCCCGCCAAACTGGGTCAGGCTCCACGGGCATTGCACCTGGGTCACTTTCTTCAGCGGCGTGACAAATGCCGTGGACAGGCCCAGCGCAAGCACCAGGCAGCCTAGCTCACGGCGCCAGCCGAACAGGCGCTTCCAGAAGAAGCTGGCAGCAAAGGTCACCAGCGACAATACCCCCAGCAGGATCACCCCCTGCTTGACCCGGTCATGCAGGATGTTCTCCAGCAAATAGCTGTGGCGGCCGATGAACTGCCCGGCAGCAGGGTCGAAGAACAGGTTGGCAATGTCCATGTCGACCGAGGTCAGTTCAAGCAGGATCAAGCCCAGCGCGGTCGCCAGGGGTAGCCCCAGATACAGCCAGAAATTGATCGGGCGAGGTCGGGTTGGTTGCAGCATGACGGCTCCAGGGCGCAAAAAAGATCGGGCATTGTCGGCCGCCCGCTATCCTGTGTCCGTGAAGGATCAGTGAAAAAACCGTCAAGTGCGGTGAATTTTCCCTGGGGCTGGCACCCTGCAGGCATAGGCCTTAAGCTGCGCCTGCCGCGCACCACAGCGAGAAGCGCCGCACAGGAGAAACCGATGCGCATTCTTTTGGTTGAAGACAACCGCGATATCCTGGCCAACCTGGCCGATTACCTCGGCATGAAGGGCTACACCGTCGACTGCGCCCAGGATGGCCTGTCCGGCCTGCACCTGGCTGCCACCGAGCACTATGACCTGATCGTGCTCGACATCATGCTGCCCGGCATCGACGGCTACACCCTGTGCAAGCGCTTGCGCGAAGACGCCCGTCGCGACACGCCGGTGATCATGCTCACCGCCCGCGACCAACTGGACGACCGCCTGCAAGGCTTCCGCTCCGGTGCCGACGATTACTTGCTCAAACCCTTCGCCCTGTCGGAGCTGGCCGCCCGCATCGAAGCGGTGCTGCGCCGGGCACAGGGCGGCGGGCGCCGCACCCTGCAGGTGGCCGACCTCAGCTATGACCTCGATACCCTTGAAGTCACCCGCCAAGGCCGCCTGCTCAAGCTCAACCCGGTTGGCCTCAAGCTGCTGGCAGTGCTGATGCAGAAAAGCCCGCACGTATTGCGCCGTGAAGTGCTGGAAGAAGCCCTGTGGGGCGATGACTGCCCCGACAGCGACAGTCTGCGCAGCCACGTGCACCAGCTGCGCCAGGTGATCGACAAACCGTTCGAAAAACCGCTGCTGCATACCGTCCATGGCGTCGGCTATCGCCTCGCCGAGGGCCGTGATGGAGTTTAAGCAAAGCCTTGCCCAGCGCATCATCATCGCCTTTGCCCTGATGAGCGCGCTGGTGGCCGGGGCCTTCGCCTTCGGTATCGTCGGCACGGTGCACCTGGTCGAAGAGCGGCTGATTTCCTCGGTGCTGGGTGGTGACCTGCAGCGCCTGCTGCGCATGGACAGCGTCAGTGACTGGAGCCACCGGCCACGCCCCGACCAGCTGTTCTATTTCAGCGGCGGGCGTGACGACTTCGAGCTGCCCAAGGACCTGCGCCACCTCGACCGCGGCTTCCACGAGGTATTCCGCGACCAGCTTTCGTACCACGCCATGGTCGAGATCGTCGATGGCCGCCGCTATGTGCTGCTGCAGGACCAGAGCGACTTCGAAGAGCGCGAGCGCGTGCTGTTCGCGGTGGTGGTGGTGGGCTTCGTGCTCAGCCTGGTGCTGGCGGTCATTCTCGGCTGGCTGGTGGCGCGCCGGGTGATGGCGCCGGTGATCCGCCTGGCGCGCCAGGTACGCCACCGTGACCAGTTGCTGGGCCTGGCCCCGCCGCTGGCGCCGGACTATGCCGCGGACGAAGTCGGCCAGTTGGCGGTAGCCTTCGACGATACCCTGGGCCGCCTGCGCGATGCGCTGACCCGCGAACGGTTGTTCACCAGCGACGTCAGCCACGAACTGCGCACGCCCTTGATGGTGCTGGCCACCTCGTGTGAACTGCTGATGGAGAACCCGACGCTGGACGCCCGCTCGCGCAGCCAGGTGGAGCGCGTGGCGCGGGCCACGGAAGAAATGCGCGAACTGGTCAAGACCTTCCTGATGCTGGCCCGGGCACAACGCGACGAGGGTGCAGTGGCTTCGCGGGCCACCCTGAGGGAGGTGGCCGATGAACTTGTCGGTGTCTGGCGCGACACCATCGAGCAGAAGGGCCTGGCCTTGTATTACGATGGCCGTGTCAGTGCCAGCCCGGTGTTGTACAACGCCACCTTCCTGCAGTCGGTGATGGGCAACCTGTTGCGCAATGCTGCGCACTATACCGACAGCGGTTACATTCGCTTGAGCCTGGAAGCCAATGGCTTCAGCGTGGAAGACAGCGGTGTGGGCATTCCTGAAGAGCAGCGCGAAGCGATGTTCAAGCCATTTGTGCGCGGCGATGAGCGGCGTGGCGAGGGCCTTGGGCTGGGCTTGTCGCTGGTGCAGCGGATCTGCGACGACCAGGGTTGGCAGGTGACCCTGACCTCGACCTTGCCGCATGGTTGCCGTTTCCGGGTTGACTTGAGCAATACCGCATCCAAAGGCGACCCGGAAGCGCTGGCTGAGTATCAGTTGTAACGAACCGTCCGGCGCTCAACATTTTTTTCACATCGGCATGACCTGATTCCTACGCTTGCTTACCTAATGTGGGTGGAATGGAGTCAGGAGATGCCCTATGCGTAGCCCCATCAAGCTTGAGTTTTCCGAGAAGTACGACAAAGAACATGCCCGCGAGTACTTTCTCAAGCACCAGGCTGGCCTGGCGCGACGCCTTTCCCACAAGCGAGATGAGCAACTGGCGCGTCGCGCCTTGGCATTGGCTGGTGAGCCTGGCCTGGTCCTCGACCTGCCATGCGGTGCCGGCCGCTTCTGGCCGTTGCTAGCAGAAAAGCCCAATCGGGTGATCATCGGCGCCGACAACTCCGAAGCGATGATCGAGACAGCCTGTACCGCACAAGCGCCAGAGGTGGTGGCACGGGTACGCCCTTTGCAAACTTCGGCGTTTGCTATCGACCTGCCGGACAACTCGGTGGACAGCATTTTCTGCATGCGCCTGTTCCACCACATTGGCGAAGCGGCGCACAGAAAAACCATTCTTTCGGAATTTCAAAGGGTTAGCCGTGATAGTGTGATCCTGTCGTTGTGGGTGGATGGAAACTTCAAGGCTTGGCGCCGGAAAAAGCTGGAAAAGCGCCGCAGCGCCAGGAAGGGCGACCAGGATAATTACCAGAACCGTTTTGTGTTACCGGCCGACACGGTCGAAGAAGAATTCCGAGCCGCCGGCTTCAGAATCCAGGAACGCCTCGACTTCCTGCCGTTCTATGCCATGTGGCGGGTCTATGTATTGCGTAAGGGGTAGTGTTTGATGGCTGTAGCCCAGAAAGGGGAGTCGCGGTTCGATTTTTACTGGCGCCAGCAGGGCGAGTGGGTCGAGGAGCCTAACCAGCGGCGCGGTGGCGAGAGTGGTGTGCAACGCCTCAGCGATGGCAATGGCAAGCTGCTGTATGCCAAGCGCCAGGTCGGGCATATCTACCGTAGCCTCCTGCACCCTTTCGGCCGGCCGACCGTATTGCGTGAACTCGATGCGTTGAACAGCTTCGAGCAACTGGGCGTGCGTGTACCGCGCATCGTCTTCTGTGGCGCCGAGCGTGATGCCGATCACCAGTGGCGTGCGCTGTTGGTGAGCGAAGCACTCGACGGCTTCGTCGAACTGGACACCTGGCATGCCGAAGGTGCCCGTGAGCGTTATCCGCAAGTGGTGCATGAGCGCATGCTCAAGGACCTGGCGGACAACCTGGCACGCATGCACCTGGGACACTGGCAGCACGGCTGCCTGTATGGCAAGCATGTGTTCATCAAGGTTATTGGCGAGGGCGATCAGGCCCGGGTCGAAGTCGCGCTACTGGATCTGGAAAAGTGCCGGCGGCGCATCAGCTGCCAGCGCGCGGCGAGCAATGACCTGCGCCAGCTGCGCCGCCACTCGTCGATCAATGACGCAGAATGGCAAACCCTGCTCTACTTTTACCAGATGGCGTTTGGCAGCGCTGTCAAAGGGTTAGGGTAATGAAACTAGAAATAGCTCGAGCTTTGTTCCTGGTAGCTGGACTGGCGGTGACCACCGTGGCAGTGGCGGCCTGGGAAGAGCCGAGGCCGACCGTGTTCAGCAAGGCCGAGATGGCCGACCAGTGCGCGTTGCCGCGGGATGTGAAACCGCAGCAACAGGCCAAGGTCGCGCCAGATCATGACCTGTTGCTGTTCCTGTTCGGCATGCGCCAGGGGTTGCGGCCGTTCGGTTGAACCCGGTGGTAGATGGAAATGCCTTGCCGGCTTCTTCGCGGGTAAACCCGCTCCCACAGGTACGGCACCGGATCCGAAATTGGTGCAGTACCTGTGGGAGCGGGTTTACCCGCGAAGAGGCCGGTTCAGGCAACCGATGTCTCTCTGGCCACCTCCTTGTGCGCCAGCAAGGTGTAGATACAAGGCAGCACAAACAGGGTAAACAGCGTGCCAATCGACATCCCGGTGGCAATCACCGTACCGATGTCAAAGCGGCTGACAGCCCCCGCCCCGGTCGCCAGAATCAGCGGCACCATGCCGAACACCATCGCCGCCGTGGTCATCAACACTGGTCGCAGGCGAATCGCAGCGGCTTCCTCGATCGCTTCACGCGCGCCCAGGCCGAGTTCCTTGCGCAACTGGTTGGCGAACTCGACAATGAGGATGCCGTGCTTGCTGATCAGACCGATCAGCGTCACCAGCCCGACCTGGGTGTAGATGTTCATGCTCGATACGCCAAGGAACAGCGGCAGCAGCGCGCCACAGATCGACAACGGCACTGTCACCAGAATCACCAACGGGTCGCGGAAGCTTTCGAACTGCGCCGCCAGCACCAGGAAGATGATCGCCAACGCCAGGCCGAAGGTCACCCAAAGCGCGCTGCCTTCCTGCACGTACTGGCGGGCCACGCCGGCGTAGTCGAAGGCGAAACCTTCCGGAGCCTCTTCGCGGGCGATACCCTGCACGGTCTTCAGTGCCTCGCCCAGGCTGACCGTGGGCACGCCCTGGATGATCGCCGAGTTCAATTGCTGGAACTGGTTGAGCTGGCGCGGGCGGGCGCGGTCGGTGAGGGTGATCAGGGTCGATAGCGGCAGCAGCTGGCCCTGGTCGTTCTTCACGTAGTAGTTGTTCAGCCAGCCGGGGTTGTCGCGGTACGGTCGCTCGACCTGGGCAATCACCTTGTAGCTGCGGCCTTCGAGGGTGAAGCGGTTGATTTCCGCCTCGCCCAGCAAGGTCGCCAGGCTACTGCCCAAAGTATCCATCGACACCCCCATCTGCGCCGCCTTGGCCCTGTCGATATCCACCACCACCTCGGGCTTGTCGAAGGCCAGGTCGATGTCGAGGAAGGCGAACTTGCAGGACTCCTGGGCGCGAGCCTTGATGCGCTGTGCCACATCCAGCAGTGCGGGGTAGTCGCCAGCGCTGTTGATCACGAACTGGAACGGCAAGCCCTCGCCGGTGCCGGGCAGTGAGGGCAGGTTGAAGCCGAAGATCTGCAGGCCAGCGATTTCCTCGAGCTTTGCCTGCACCAGTGGCAGCAGTTCCATTTGCGTGCGCTCGCGCTCGTTCCAGGGCTTGAGCAGGAAGCCACCGATGCCGGTCTGCACGCCATTGAAACCGTTGATCTGGAACGACGAGTAATACTCGGGGAAGGTCTTGAACAGCGGGGTGAATTCGTCGGTGTAGGCGTTGAGGTAATCAAGGTTGGCCGGCTGCGGCGAGCTGCTCATCATGAAGATCACCCCCTGGTCCTCGTTGGGCGCCAGTTCGTTCTGGGTGAACTTCAGCAGCACCGGGATCAGGCACAGGATGATCACGGCGAACACCAGCACCACCGGCCGGCTGTCGAGGGTTGCGTGCAGCAGGCGCTGGTAGCGCACCTTCAGGCGTTCGAACAGCACGTCCAGGCGATGGGCCAGGCCGCTGGGGTTCTGCTCCTGGCGCAGCAGAAGGGCACACATCATCGGTGACAGGGTAAGGGCAACGATACCGGAGATGATCACCGCACCGGCCAGGGTCAGGGCAAACTCCTTGAACAGGGCGCCGGTGAGTCCGGTAAGGAAGCCTATCGGTGCATACACCGCCGCCAGGGTGATGGTCATCGACACCACCGGCATGGCGATTTCGCGGGCGCCCTCGAGGGCTGCGTCGAACGGCGACTTGCCTTCTTCCATGTGCCGGTGGATGTTCTCCACCACGACAATCGCATCGTCCACCACCAGCCCGATAGCCAGCACCATGGCCAGCAGGGTCAGCAGGTTGAGCGAGTAGCCCATCATCTGCATGAAGAACAGCACGCCGATCATCGACAGCGGGATGGTCACCACCGGGATCAGCACCGAGCGCAGGGCACCGAGGAACAGGAACACCACCACAATGACGATCAATACCGCTTCGCCGAGGGTCTTGATCACTTCATCGATGGAGGCCTGGATGAACAGCGTGGCGTCGTAGGCGATCGATACCTTCAGTGCCGAGGGCAACTGGCTTTCCAGCTCGGGCATGATGTGCCGCACTTCCTTGATGACGTCAAGCGGGTTGGCGGCCGGTGTGGCCTTGATGCCGATGTACACCGATGGGGTGCCGTCGAACGAGCTGACCGTGTCGTAGTTTTCCGCACCCATCTCGACCCGTGCCACATCGCCCAGCAGCACGCGGCTGTCGCCACTGGTCTTGACCGGCAGGGCGGCGAACGCCTCGGCTGACTTCAGCTCGGTGCTGGCGTTGATGCTGGTGACCACGTATTCGCCCTTCACCTCGCCGGCGGCGGAAAGGAAGTTGTAGCGACGCACGGCATTGGTCACGTCGGTGGCCGACAGGCCGTAGCCGGCCAGTTTCACCGGGTCGATCCAGATGCGCATGGCAAACACCTGGTTGCCGAGGATTTCCGCTTCGGCCATGCCCGGCAGGGTCGCCAGCTTGGGCTGGATCACCCGCGACAGGTAGTCGGTGATTTGCGGGTTGCTCATCTCCTTGCTGTAGAAACTGATGTACATCAGCGCCGAGGCATCGGCGGCTTCCTTGCTCAGTACCGGGTCTTCCGAGTCCTGGGGCAGCTTGTTGCGCACTTCGTTGGCCTTGGCCAGCAGCTCGGTGAACAACCGGTCGCTGTCGGCGCCGACGCGTGCGTAGATGGAAATGATCGAGAAGTTCTGCCGGCTCACCGAAGTCATGTAGTCGATGCCTTCGGCGCTGGCCAGGCTTTGCTGCAGCGGCTGGGTGATATAGCCCTGGATGGTCTCGGCATTGGCACCGGGGTAAGCGGTGGTCACCGTGATCAGGGCGTTTTCCATTTGCGGGTACTGGCGGATCTGCAGCTTGTTCCAGGCCTGGAAGCCCAGCAGCAGGATCAGCAGGCTGACCACGCTGGCCAGCACCGGGCGGCGGATGAATGGGTCGGTGAACGCCATGCCAGCCTCCTGTCAGTCCTTGCCCGGCGCGCCCTGTGCGGGCTTGAGGGCTTTGTCCTGGCCGATGCGGATCGCGGCGCCGGGGGTAAGCTTCAGTTGGCCGGCGGTGACCACCTGTTCCCCGGCCTGCAGGCCCTTGCTGACCACCACCATGCCGTCACGGCGCTCTCCGGTCTGCACCGTGCGCTGCTCGGCGGTGAGCTGCGGCTGGCCGTTGTCGTCGTTTTCCGGCTTGCCGTCCTTGTCCTTTTTCGGTGTGGCGACATACACCGAGTTGCCATACAGGGTGTAGGTGATGGCGCTTTCCGGCACTACCACTTGCGGCTGCGGGTTGGGCAGCAGGATCAGCAGGCTGGCGAACATGCCCGGCAGCAGCTTGCCGTCCGGGTTGGCCATGGTCGCGCGCACCAGCAGGTTGCGCGTGGTTTCCTCGACCTTGGGGTTGATGGCGCTGAGGCGGGCGGGGAAGGTCTGGCCCGGGTAGGCAGCCACCTGCACCAGCACCTGCTGGCCCAGGCTCAGGTGCGGCAGGGACTGTTCCGGGACGTTGAAGTCGACGTAGAGGCTGGACGTGTCCTGCAGGGTGGCGATCACCGTGCCGGCGGCCAGGTAGTCGCCAACGTCCACCTGGCGAATGCCAATGGTGCCGTTGAACGGGGCGCTGATGCTCTTCTTGGTCTTTGACGCCTTGAGCTGATCGACCACCGCCTGGTTGCGCCGGTACTGGGCGGTGAGGCGGTCGAACTCGCCCCGGGAGATGGCCGAGTCGCCGACCAGCTGGCTGCCACGGCCGAAATCGACCTTGGCCAGGCCCAGGTCGGCCTGGGCGGTGCCGAGCAGGGCGGTTTCCTGGTCGTCATTGAGTTGCAGTAGCAGTTGCCCGGCCTTGACCTGCTGGCCCGAGTCGAAGTGCAGGGCCTTGACGATGCCTTCCACCTCCAGGCTCAGCTCCACGCCCTGTAGCGCCTTGAGGCTGCCGACGGCAGGCAGGCGCTCTTGCCACGGGCGCTGTTCGGCCAAGGCGGCCGCCACGGTGATTGGCGGCTTGGGGGCAGTGAACATCTGGATCTGCTGGTAGATCGAAAAGGCTTTGTAGCCCCCCAGGGCCAGCACGATCAGCAGAACCACGGCCAACATGATGAGCATGCGGCGGCGCAGCATAGGTCCGGTTCCTTGGATTCGGTTGTTATTCGCTTGGACACGACAACGGGCGATCCTGCCCACGTGGATGGGGGAATTATTGACTGTTTTTTGATGGAAGGGGAGTGGAATGCCGGTAAGGACCCCTTCGCGGCTAAAGCTGCTCCCACAGGGACCGCGTAGTCAGCGGGTTGCGCGGTCCCTGTGGGAGCGGCTTTAGCCGCGAAGAGGCCAGTACGGCCAACCCGAAAATCAGACGAGATGCAGGTGGTTGTCCCAAAAACCGGACGGCAGGTTCATCGGCTGCCCGACCAGCTCGGCCTTGCGGCAATCATAGAACCGGCAACGGCCCTGCCCGGAGGTGACGACAAAACCGTCCTGCACCGCGCCCACCCCCGCGCAATCGGGCATTGGTGCATCCAGCCGTACCGCGCCGCTGTCCAGGTCCCAGACGAACAGGCGGTTGGCCCGTGGCGCAGTCAGCGCTACCAGCCGCAGCTCGCTGTGAATAGCCACGCTGGCGGTGTACTGGGCCATGGCCTGCAACTGCCGTTCTGGCACCGGGAAGGCCTTGAACGGCTCACCCGGGCGCTTGATTGCCAGCAGTTCGGCGGTTTCATCGGCATCACCCATGAACTGCTGGCAGGCGGCGATGGTGCCATCGCTGCCCACCGCCAAGTGGCGCACGCTGTTCATCGGCTGGGCCAGGGTTTCCTTGCTCAGCAGGGTACCGCCGCGCTGCATCAGCACCAGGCTCGGTTCCATTGCGTCGAGGTTCATCTCCACACGGCTTTCGGCTTCGGTGCGGATACCGCCGTTGGCCACGACCAGCGTCTCGCCGTCCGGCAGCCAGGCCACTTCGTGCGGGCCAATGCCGTGGGTCGGAATCTCGCCGCTGTGCACCAGGCGCTCGCCATCGAAGCGATACACACCGAGTACGCCACGCCCCGGGTCGGTGGTGTCGTTCTCGGTGGCATACAGCCATTCGCCACCTTTGTGGATGACGGCGTGGCCGTAGAAGTGCCGGTTCGGCTGTGAGGTGACGGTCTGCAGCAGGCGCCCGTCGCGCAGGTCGACCAGGTAGCTTTCGGTGCCGGGGCGGCGGGCGACGAACAGGGCGATCGGCAGTTGCGGGTGATGGATGATGGCATGGCAACGTTGGGCGACCTGGGTGCTGAACACCTGGGTGCCGTCCAGGCGGAACCCGACCGCGTAGTGCTTGCCGTCGCCGTCGTCACGCGCCGACAGCAGCAGGGGCTCGCTGCCTTTGTTGCGGAACAGGCTCCAGCCGCCCAGGGTGAGGGCGCTGAGCAATACGCTACCGAGTTTGAGGGCCTGGCGTCGCAGCATGATCAGTCACCGTCGTTGGCATTGAAGCCCAGCTGGATGTTCAACGCCTTGGCCAGGTCGCCTTCGTGCAGGCGGTGGACGGCGTTGAGGCTGTCGTAGATCTGGTTCAGGGTTTGCTGGCCAGCGTCGTCCGCCAGCAGCTCGCCCAGGGTTTTCTGGTTATCGGCCAGCAGTTTGAGCGAGGCAGCGTAGGCGGCGTCGATCTTGTCCGCCAGGGCTTTCTGATCGCTGGACAGCAAGCCGCGCAGGCCTTGGTTGTCGACCCCGACCCAGACCGCTTCGGCGGCCTTGAGGCTGGCCTCCAGGCTTTTGAGCGAGTTGTGGCTGCGCCAGGCTTCGGCCTGCAGTGGCTGCGGGATACCCTTGCTCTGGCGGCCCATCGGCGCACCGAGCTTTTTCTTCAGGCTGTCCAGGGCGGTGACCTGGGCGCGTAGCAGGTCGGCGATGGCCTCGTGGGAATCGGCGTAGCGCTGGTTGGGGAACTTGGTCATCTGCGAGAGCATGCCGTCGGTGCTGTTCCAGCCCTTGAGGATCTCTTCGGCCAGGGCCTTCTGGTGTTCACCGATGGCCACCAGCAGCGGGCAGTAGCGGGCTTTCTGCTCGGCAGTGGCGATGTCCGGCTTGCTGTCGAAGAGGATGTACTCGTAGGCCGACAGGCCACGTACCACCACGCTGGCCTTGCCCAAGGCCGCGGCATCGACCGGCTGGTCGGTGCTGACCAGCTGCTCAACCTGGCGGCCGACAAGGTTCTTCTTGTCGGGCCAGAACTGTACCTGCCAGGCGCGGTTGCCTTCGGCCAGAGGGCCGACCAGCAGCGGTTGCAGCTCGGCCCATGCCTTTTGCGCGTTGAGGAAGTCGGCACGGGCCTTGTCCAGGGTTTCCTTGCCTTCGCAGTAAGCCAGGGCGCTAGCGGCCAGCATGCGGTCGGCTTCGACCCAGCGGCTGTAGGTGGGCAGGATTACCTGCTTGGCGATGGCAGCGGAGGTCACGGCTTGCGGGTCCTGCGGCGAGCAGGCGCCGAGGGCGAGTGCGGCGAGGCTGGTGAACAACAGTTTGGGTCGGAACATGCCCGGCTCCTTTGCGCTTTAAAGTGAGTTCAGGAAAGCCAGCAACGCGGCACGCTGCCCGGCATTGAAAGTGAGTACGAAATTGCGTGCCGCCTCGGCCTCGCCACCGTGCCAGAGCACGGCTTCGAGCAGGTTGCGGGCGCGGCCATCGTGCAGGAACTGGCTGTGGCCACTGACCGTTTCGCTCAGGCCTATGCCCCACAGTGGCGGGGTGCGCCAGTCCTGGCCGTTGGCTGCGAATTCGGTGCGTTCATCGGCCAGGCCCGGGCCCATGTCGTGCAGCAGCAGGTCGCTGTAAGGGCGGATCACCTGGTTGGCCAGTTCCGGCTCGGCGGCGTTCGCGGCGGTGGTGAACTGTGGTGTATGGCATCCCTGGCAACCGGCCTGGTAGAACAGGTTCTTGCCCGCCAGCACTTGCGGTGAGCCCACGTCACGACGGGCCGGTACGGCCAGGTTGCGGGTGTAGAAGGTGACCAGCCGCAGGATGTTGTCGCTGACTTCCTTTTCGCCGTCGGCACCGTCGCCGTTGGCTGCGGCCAGGCAGTCGGCCTGCGCCGGGGTGCAGTCGTCGTTGGGCTGCAGGGTGGTGGTCAGGCCCATGTCACCGGCAAAGGCGTGCACGTTCTGCTGGTTTACGTTGGGCTGCCCGGCCTTCCAGCCGAAGCGGCCGACCACGGTCTTGCCCAGGGCGTCGTCCCACACCCGGTTGGCCCGGCCACGGATGCCGTCGCGGTTACGGTCGTCGGGGTCTTCGTTGGCCAGCAGGTCGGCTTCGGGGATGGCTTCGAGCAGGCCCAGGCCGATCATCGGCGGTGCCACCCGCGCCGAAAAGCGTGTGTCGGGGTGCATCACGCCATAGCCGAGCTGGGTGATCTGCAAGGCCGGCTTGCGCAGCTCGACCTGGTGGCCGTCCTTGAACGACACCGTTTCGCTGGTGTAGCTGACCCGCACCTTGCCTTCCGGTGTGACGCCCGGGATGGCCATGTCCTGCAACTGGGTGCCATAGACCGGCTCCGGCACCACGCCAAGGCGTTCAACCACCTTGGCAAGGTAGGGCTGGTCGGGGATCGAAAGGCGTACCAGCATCGATACGGCGTTGCTGTCGCCTGGCTCTGGCGGGTGGCCTCGGCCGTCGCGCACGTGGCAGTTCTGGCAGGCATTGGTGTTGAACAGGGGCCCCAGGCCGTCACGTGCGGTGGTGGTGGATGGGGCGATCACCCAGGGGTTGCGGAAGAAGCTGTTGCCTACGGCGAAGTCCAGGCGCCGCTCGGGCGAGAGGTTGGCCGAGGGCAGGGAATAGGCATGGCGGTCAGTGCGCTGCACGGTGGCTTTGCCGCCCGACAACGCTTCACCGGGCTCGGCCTGGGTGAAACGCGGGGCGTCGTCACAGGCGGCGAGGGCAAAGGTCAGCAGCAGGGGGGAGAGTCGGGACAGCGACAAGGACATCGAGAATCCTGGGCGTGAGCGAAAAACCGGCGTGCAAGCTTAGCAGGGTGAGGGAGTTTGAATAAGAGCAATTTGCAATTGCTGGATGAAATCGGCGCCAGTTGGCCATGCAGGCATGCTCGGTCTCTTGTGGGAGCGGCCTTGTGTCGCGAAAGGGCCGCAAAGCGGCCCCCCGCATTGTTTGCATCGGTGCCGAAATCCTGGGAATGCTTTGCAGCCCTTTCGCGACACAAGGCAGCTCCCACAAGGGTGTGTGTTGCCTGAACGAAAAAGGCGACCCGAAGGCCGCCTCTTCCAGAACCACTACAGCAGGATCAGAACTCGTGATCCGCGGTATCCGGGTTCAGGTTGGCAATGCCCAGCTTGCCCGCGGCCTGCTCGATCGCACCGGTCTGCTTGACCAGGGCGGCGATGGCGTCGCGTACGATCTGGTTGCCGGCAGCGTTGTCGGCTGCGATCAGCTGGTCGTAGTGCTCGCCCTTGAGAGCGTGGTCGACGATTACCTGGATCTTGGCTTCGGTGGCTTCCAGGTCGGCCTTGAGGGTGGCGTCGGCGGCCGGGTCGACCTTGGCCACCAGCGACGACAGGCTCGGGCCGGTCACCTTGCTGCCGTCCGGTCGGGTGTACTCGCCCAGGTAGACGTTGCGGATGCCCTTGGCGTCGTAGAAGTGCGAGTAGTGGGTGTTGTCGCTGAAGCAGTCGTGCTCGTCTTCCGGCGAATTGGCTTCAAGCGAAACCTTCATGCGCTCGCCAGCCAGTTCGCCCAGCGACAGGCTGCCCATGCCGAACAGCATCTTGCGCAGGCCGTCGTTGACCGACTCGGCTTCCAGCTTGGCGCGGTAGTTGTCGGCGACGTTCGGTGCCCAGTTGCCGACCATCTCTTCGAGGTCCTTGACCAACAGGTCGGTGACCGCTTTCAGGTAGGCACGACGGCGGTCGTTGTGGCCACCGGTGGCGCCGTTGCCTTCCAGGTAGTCCGACGCTGGACGGTTGCCCGCGCCCGGGCCGGTGCCGTTCAGGTCCTGGCCCCAGAGCAGGAACTCGATGGCGTGGTAGCCGGTGGCGACGTTGGCCTCGGAGCCGCCCAGCTCGTTCAGGCTGGCCAGCTTCTCGGGGGTGATGTCCTTGACGTCGATCTTCTCTTCGCCCACCTGGATCTCGGTATTGGCGATGATGTTGGCGTTGGCCGCCGGGTTGCCGAGGGCGTGCTCATAGCTCTTGTCGACGTAGTCGATCAGGCCTTCGTCCAGCGGCCAGGCGTTCACCTGGCCTTCCCAGTCATCGATGATGGTGTTGCCGAAGCGGAAGGCTTCGCTCTGCAGGTAAGGTACACGCGAGGCGACCCAGGCTTCCTTGGCTGCCTTCAGGGTTTCGTCATTGGGCTTGGCCAGGAACGCGTCGACTGCGGTCTGCAGGGTCTTGGCGGTGCTCAGCGAGTCGCTGTACACGGCGTAGACAAGCTCGGCGTAGTGTTTGACCACGGCTTTGCCGGCAGCTTCGTCGACAGCCCCGGGCGCCGTTGCAGTGGTGCTGGCGGCAGCAGGTGCCTGGGCTTGCGGCGCGGCGGCCTTGTCGTCCTTGCCTTCACCGCAACCGGCGAGAGCGATGGCAATGGCCAGCAGACTGGCGGAGGCCAGAGGCATTCGAATCATTATTGGTTTCCTGCGTCGTGTGGTTGGACCAAGGGGTGGACCGTGCGCCGTGGCACGCGAAACGGCAACATCATGCGAAAGATTTGCATTTGCTGTAAAGGGGCGGGCGTGCAATTCGTGTAAATGCCAGTCACGGCCTGTAACCGGTCAGGCGGCTCAGAGTATCGAAACCTGATTGCGCTGCGCCTGCTTGAGGAAGTTGGTCAGCTCACGGGCCGACAGCGGCTTGCTGTAGTGGTAGCCCTGGCCTTCGTGGCAACCCTGGGCGACGATGTAGGTTTCCTGTTCGGCTGTTTCCACGCCTTCGGCGATCACCTGCATTCCCAGGCTCTTGCCCAGCTGGATGATGGCGCGAACGATGGTGGCGTCGTCATCGTCGTCCAGCAGGTCCTGGACAAAGCTCTTGTCGATCTTGATCTTGTCCAGCGGCAGCGATTTCAGGTAACTGAGCGATGAGTAGCCGGTACCGAAGTCGTCGATGGCAATCAGTGCTCCGGAGCGGCGCAGGCTCAGCAGGTGCTGGGCGGCGGTGCTGATGTCTTCCATCAGGCCGGTCTCGGTGACTTCCAGCTCCAGGCTGCGTGGCGGCAGGCGGTAGGCCTGCAGCAGGTTGTTGACTACCCGTGGCAGTTCGTTGTGGTGCAGTTGCACCGTGGACAGGTTGACTGCCATGCGCAGGTCGCTGAAGCCCATGTCATGCCATTCGCGCAATTGCCGGCAGGCCTGGTCGAGCACCCATTCGCCGATGCTGATGATGCTGCCGTTCTGTTCGGCCAGGGGAATGAACTGGTCTGGCGGTACCATGCCCAGTTCCGGATGCTGCCAGCGCAGCAGTGCCTCGACACCGACCACGCGGTGATCGCGGTAGCTGATCTGTGGCTGGTACACCAGGTACAGCTGGTTGCGCGGCAGGGCTTCGCGCAGGTCCTTTTCCAGTTCGCGACGGCGGCGCATCTCGCTGTCGACGCTGGCGATGTAGAACTGGTAGCGGTTGCGTGAACGGGCCTTGGCCAGGGTCATGGTCTGTTCGGCTTTCTGCAGCAGCTTCTCGGTGCTGTCGCCGTCTTCCGGGAACAGGGTGATGCCGATGGTGGCGCGCAGGCGAATCTGCCGGTGGTGGTCGAGGTCGAACGGCACTTCCAGGTCGTCGAGGATACTCTGCGCCAGTTCGGCCGCTTCGTAGGGCTGCTCGATATTGGCCTGCACCAGGGCGAACTGGTCACCGCCCAGCCGGGCCAGGGCGCCCAGGCGGCCGCTGTGGGCGCGCAGGCGGTCGGCCAGGGCCAGCAGCAACTGGTCGCCGACCTGATAGCTGAACTGTTCGTTGATGCCCTTGAAGTCGTCCAGGCCCACGCACAGCACTGCCACCCGGTGTTGCAGGCGGCTGCCGTCGACGATGATCTTGTCCAGTTGCTGCTGCAGTTGCTGGCGGTTGGGCAGGCCGGTGAGGAAGTCGTACTGAGCCATGCGTTGCAGGCTGTTTTCCGCTTCGTGGCGCAGGTGAGTGTTACGCTCGATCGAGGCCAGTAGCTGGTTGGCGGTATTCACCCACAGGCCCAGTTCGTTCTTCTCGTGGCCCTTGAGCAACGGCAGTTGGTGCTGGCTGGGGCGGTCAGGGTTGATCTGGGTGAGGTGCTCGATGATCTTCGACAGCGGTTTGGTCAGCAGCCAATGGTAGACCAGATACAGCACCAGGCCCATGGCCAGGGCCCGCAGCACGCCGGAAATAAAGATGATCACGGCGTTGATCAGGAAGTCTTCGCCGTAGGACGAGGTGTCGAGGGTGATGCTCAGGTCGCCGTAGTATTCGCTGTAGGGGCCGCGGCCGACCAGTTGCGTGGTGTAGGTACGTTCCTGGCCGAGGATCAGGTCGGTCAGCCAGCGCATGGGCATGTCCTGCAGTGGGCGGGACTTTTCTGCCAGCATGGTTTCGTTGGGGTGGCCGATGGAGGCCATGCGTACCGATTCGTCCTGGAACAGGCCTTCCATTACCTGCATGCCCATTTCGCGGTCGAGGCTGTACACCGCCTGGGTCGAAGGGTCGCGGAACATGTCGAGGATGCGGTGGGCATCGTTGTTCACGGCCTGGCGGGTCTTGTAGGTGTCGTAGATGATTTGCGCACAGCTGAGCACTACGCCCACCGCCAGCGCAGACAGCAGCACGACCCTGAGCAACTTGACCGACAAGCTGTTCCGCAATTCCAGCTTCAATGGGGTTTCCTTAATCCATGCGCATGGCATCATTTTGCCATCAACGATGACGATACACTACCGGCCAACCTTGAGCAGTGTATCGGTTGCCTGACCCCGCAACTTGAATGCGCTGTATCAATCGTCCAAAGCTTTGATGTTAGCGTGGTATGCGGGCTGAGCAAGCGTTTTGCGGGTGGGGCGCAGGTGAAAACTGTGCTGGCCGATTGGCGCTCCAGTTGGTTTTGTCGTGGGACGCGGCGACGTTGGCGTTTGGTGATGTCACCGTGCTGCGGCTGAACGGTTGTTATGTATGCGCGGTGATAGCAGGCGAGTCGGCCAAGTGAACGGCGTTGGGAAAGAACTGCGGTGTCAGTAGGGTGGCAGCCATCAACAGCGGCAGTAGGCCCATGATGCTGAAATACACTGCCTTGTTGACGTTGGCAAAGTCGCGTCGTACCAGGGGCCAGAAGGCCAGAAAGATCACACTGAGTAGTGCCAGCCAGGCTTGGCGTGGGATATAGGCCCAGCCGTTGTCGCCGGACTCCCAGATCGCCCAGCCGTAGGTGGCCAGGGATGCTACGCCGTAGAGATAGATGCCGAGCGACTTCTTCAGGCCCATGAGTGCCGCTGCCAGCAGTAATGCGGTACCCATCATCGCGTAGTAAGGCGAGCTGGCGGCACTGACCAGCACGCCTCCCTGGCAGGCCAGCATCAGGCCAAGCAGGGCCAGCAGAATCGTGTACACCCCGAACAGTAGGCTCGAGATCCTCGTCCCTTTAGCCAACATTCCTTGATCCATTGCAATCATCCCTGTGTGATTCGGTGCCCCAGTGCATCCGATCGATGCGAATAATTGCTTGTTGTTGCAATGAAATACAATAAGTGACGCTAAATTTACTTCCGCTGCTGGTTTTCAGGTATTGTTTTGTATCTTGTGTGAATTGGGTGCAATAGCTAAGCTGCCCCTCTGATCTGGCGCGCGGGTAATGAAAGGAAGGTGGAGGAATGGGTTACGCCTGCTGGCTTTCCTGCAAGGCATCCTGACGGGTCTTGAGCCGGCCGACTTCGTCCAGGTGCTTCCAGAGAAATTGAGCGGCTTCCTCGCGCCGACCGGACTCGATCAAGTCGAGCAGGTGCAGATGCTCCAGGCATTGCGTCCTCAGGCGACTGCGGTCGACGTTGGCTTTGTAACTCATGAAGCGTCTGAGCTGGTTTTGCCTGCGTATGGCATCGATGAAGAAGAGGTTGCCCGAGCATTCCACGATCATTTCGTGAAACCGGGCGCCAATTTCGAACAGTTGGGCACGTGACAGCGTGTGAATTTCGCCGTCGAGCATGGCCTGCTGTTGCGCCCTTGCCTTGGCAAATGCGGCCTGGTTGACCTTGTAGTCCGGCTCGCGCAGTGCGGCCGGCTCGATGGCCATGCGGAAGCGGTAGCTCTGGATGTGGGTCTGGGCGTTGTGTACGAATTCGTTGAGGCTCCAGCCTTGTCCGGGCTTGCGCTCGACCATGGCTTCGCTTGCCAGCCGGTTGAGGACCTTGAGCAGTTGCCCGCGGGGCACGGAGTAGCGTCGCAGTAATTGGGCCTCAAAGAACTCGGCAGGGATTTCCCCGCTGAGTATGTCGTCCACCACGCGCAGGTAGAAGTCTTCGAACGGGTCGCAGGTGGGGGTGGTTTCCTGGATCTGCCCGGCGTCCTGTTTCAAAAAATAGCCGCGATTGGGCTCCTGCACCGCGATGTTCCACTCGGCAAGCAGGGCAAATACCCTGCGAATCGGGGAGCGGGAGACATCGAAGGCTTGGGCGAAGGTCTGCTCGCGCAATGGCTCGCCGGCCTTCATCGACCGGGTGCGGATCATCTCGATGACGCGAGGGGCCAACTGCAGGGCGAGGTCTTTCTTGATCACAGGCTGAATTCCGAAGGGTTGACTTCAGTCGACCCAGCAGATTTGGGGCGAACTGAGGCAGGAAAATACCACACACGGAGGATGTGAGTATTTGTACGCAGCGAGCTGGCGCAGTTGCTGCCAGCGCAGTGCCGGAGCCGCGACTCAGGCTTTGGATCGATGAATGTTTTCTTCCCGGGATGGATCTATACACATGCTCAAATTCAATGCTCACCTCGGCTTCCAGTTCAACGAACTGCCTTTTATGCAGCGTATCGAAGCCGCCGCTGCCGCAGGATTTCGTGCGGTGGAATTCCCGTCGCCCTATGAATTCGATGCGAGCCTGTTGGCTGATCAACTGGCGCAATATTCGTTGTCACTGGTCCAGTTTGCCGCACCGGCTGGCGTTACCAAGGGCATTGCTGCGGTGGCGGGCAAGGAGCCCGAGTTCCGTGACGGGTTGCGCCAGGCAGTCAGCTATGCCCGCACACTGGCGTGTGCGGATGTGCACCTGATGTCCGGGATAACCGACGAGGATGGCGCCGACAAGGTCTATGCGAGCAACCTGGACTATGCCGTGAAGTATTTCGAGGACCAGGGGCTGCGGCCATTGATCGAGGTGATCTGCGCGCAGGAAATGCCGGGGTATTACCTGTCCGATTTCAGCAAGGCGCAGCGGGTGCTGGAGATGCATGCGAGTGTCGGGTTGATCCTTGATCTCTACCATGCACAGTTACTGACCGGAAATGCTGCCGATGTGCTGTCGCAGTTCTTTGATCGGACGGTGCATGTGCAGGTGGCCGACTGTCCGGGGCGGCATCAGCCGGGGACGGGGCAGATGGATGTTGCTGGGTTGTTTGCGGCTCTGGAGCAGCGCGGGTATGCGGGGTGGGTTGGGTGTGAGTATCGGCCTACGGGTGCTACTGCGCAGAGCCTTGGCTGGCTTGAGCGGTACGTTTCCTGAAGGCACCGCAGCCCCCATGAAAAAATCCGATGCCAGGGGACTGGCATCGGATTTTCGAAGAAGCCCGGCGCGGATGGCAATGCTGGAATGACAGCATTGCGGCACGGGGCCGGGTCTTTCGTCAGGGCTGAACGACTCAGGCCTTGAAGGTCTTGCCTTCGAACTGTTCGGCAACGAAGGCCCAGTTGACCAGGTTCCAGAACGCCTCGACGTACTTCGGACGCAGGTTGCGGTAGTCGATGTAGTAGGCGTGTTCCCAGACATCGCAGGTCAGCAGCGGGGTGTCGCCGCTGGTCAGCGGGCAGCCGGCGCCGATGGTGCTGGCCAGGGCCAGGGAACCGTCAGCCTTCTTCACCAGCCAGCCCCAGCCGGAACCGAAGGTGCCAACCGAAGTCTTGGTGAACTCTTCCTTGAACTTGTCGAAGGAACCGAAAGCGGCGTTGATGGCGTCAGCCAGGGCACCGGTCGGCTGGCCACCGGCGTTTGGTGCCAGGCAGTTCCAGTAGAAGGTGTGGTTCCAGACTTGAGCGGCGTTATTGAAGATGCCGCCCGAAGAGGTCTTGACGATCTCTTCCAGGGTCTTGCCTTCGAATTCGGTGCCTGGGACCAGGTTGTTCAGGTTCACGACATAGGTGTTGTGGTGCTTGTCGTGGTGATACTCCAGGGTTTCCTTGGAGATGTGCGGCTGCAGGGCATCGTGGGCGTACGGCAGCGGCGGCAATTCAAAAGCCATGGTAGATCTCCTGATTCAGGTCTGTTTGCGGTTTGCGCAAGGCCGATCACGGGCGGCCCGATAAGCGTCGGCGAATCTGTACTCTTTGCGACGCAAGGGCTGGATCATAGCACCGGGCCCGGCGCATAACCACGCAACAAAGATAGGGAATAGAGGTTCCAGAGCGGGTGGGGCGTGCCGACCAGTGGTGCTCGGCTTACCCCTTGTGGCGCCTGGCAGATCGAGCGCCGCCCGCGCGGCGCTTCGCGGGGCAAGCCCGCTCCCACATTTGTTGCAACGTGCCGAACCTGCCAGGGCATGGTTGCTTGCCTTGGTGCCGGTCTTGAGGCAGGTGGGGCGGCATCAATGCCCACCTCGAAATCCAGTCATGCCAACAAGGCTGCCAACCATGGCCTCACAGGCATGGCCACGTTGCAACAAATGTGGGAGCGGGCTTGCCCCGCGAAGCGCCGCGCGGGCGGCGCTCGATCTGCCAGGCGCTAAAAATGTTGTGACAAGCCCAGGGTCAGTTGAAGATCAACTGCGCCGCCACCGCGAACATCATCACCGCCACCATCAGGTCGAGCATGCGCCAGGTCGCCGGCCGTGCCAGCCACGGTGCCAGCCAGGCCGCGCCGATCGCCAGGGTCGAGAACCACAGCAGCGAGGCACTGGCGGCGCCGGCCACGTAGGCACCAGGTGCGGTCTGCTGGGCGCCCAGCGAGCCGATCAGTAACACCGTATCGAGGTACACGTGCGGGTTCAGCAGGGTCACTGCCAGGGCGCTGAGCAGCACGGCACGGCGCGAGCGCATGCCTTGGCCTTGCTGGTGTTGCAGGCTCTGGCTTGAGCAGGCGCTGCGCAAAGCCTTGCTGCCGTACCAGATCAGGAACACCGCGCCGCCCCAGCGAGCCACCGCCAGCAAGGTCGGGTTGTGCGCCAGCACTGTTGCCAGGCCGAACACTCCAGCCGCTACCAGGATCGCGTCACAAATGATGCACAGCGCCGCCACCGGCAGGTGATGCTCGCGACGCAAGCTCTGGGCGAGGACGAAGGCGTTCTGTGCACCGATGGCCATGATCAGGCCGAAGGCCACGAGCATGCCGTTTAGATAGCTTTGCCACATGGCGTGCTCTCCAGAAATGAATTGCCGTAAAAGATGCTGGCCATTGTGATGAACCACGCTGTATAAGAAAAACAAATAAAGCTGATCTGTCATTAGGAAAATCGATGTTCGACTACAAGCTGCTGGCTGCCCTCGCTGCGGTGATCGAACAGGGTGGATTCGAACGCGCGGCGCAGGTACTGGGCTTGTCGCAGTCGGCCATCTCCCAGCGCATCAAGCTGCTCGAGGCGCGAGTCGGGCAGCCGGTGCTGGTGCGTGCCACACCACCAAGCCCGACCGAAGTCGGCCGCCAGTTGCTCAACCATGTACAGCAGGTGCGTCTGCTGGAACGCGACCTGCAGCGCCAGGTGCCGGCGCTGGACGAGGAGGGCATGCCGGAGCGCCTGCGCATTGCCCTCAACGCCGACAGCCTGGCCACCTGGTGGGCCGGCGCGGTGGGCAACTTTTGCGCACAGCAGAACGTGCTGACCGATCTGGTGGTGGAAGACCAGGAAGTGGGCCTGAAACGCATGCGTGCGGGCGAAGTGGCGGCCTGCCTGTGTGGCAGCGAGCGGCCGGTGGCCGGGGCGCGTAGCCTGCCGCTGGGCGCCATGCGTTACCGGGCGCTGGCCAGTCCCGGGTTCATGGCGCAGCATTTTCCGCAGGGCTTCGCCGCCAGCCGCCTGGCTCGTACCCCGGCGATCGTGTACGGCCCAGACGACTTCCTGCAACACCGCTACCTGGCATCACTGGGCATCGAGGGCGGCTTCCTGCACCACTTGTGTCCGTCGTCCGAAGGCTTCCTGCGTATGACCGAAGCCGGTCTGGGCTGGGGCCTGGTGCCCGAACTGCAGGCTCGCGAGCAACTGGCAGGCGGTCAGTTGGTAGAAATCTGCAGCGATACCCCCATCGATGTGCCGCTGTACTGGCATCATTGGCGCAATGGCGGGCAACTGCTCGCGCAACTGACCGACCACCTGCGGCACACCGCACGGCAATGGCTGGTGCCCTTGTAGGCACGGCTGGCGTCAGTTGCATCTGAAATCTGGCAAGACGGAGTCTTACATGCGAATTCTGGTCACCGGCGCGAGTGGCTTCATTGGCGGGCGCTTTGCGCGCTTTGCCCTGGAGCAGGGCCTGGACGTGCGGGTCAGCGGCCGTCGAGCCGAAGGGGTCGAGCACCTGGTCAAGCGCGGGGCCCAGTTCATCCCTGGCGACCTGGGTGATGCCGAGCTGGCCCGCCGCCTGTGTCAGGGTGTCGAGGCGGTGGTGCACTGCGCTGGCGCGGTGGGCAACTGGGGGCGCTACCAGGACTTCTACCAAGGCAATGTGGTGGTCACCGAAAACGTGGTCGAGGGCTGTTTGAAGGAGCACGTACGACGCCTGGTGCACCTGTCGTCGCCGTCGATCTACTTCAATGGCCGCTCGCGCCTGGACATCCGTGAAGACCAGGTGCCGCGCCGTTTCCACGACCACTACGGGCAGACCAAGCACATGGCCGAGCAGAAAGTGTTCGGTGCCCAGGAGTTCGGCCTCGAGGTGCTGGCGCTGCGCCCACGCTTCGTCACCGGCGCCGGCGATGCCAGTATCTTCCCGCGGCTGATGCAGATGCAGCGCAAAGGTCGTGTGGCGATCATCGGCAACGGCCTGAACAAAGTCGATTTCACCAGCGTGCACAACCTTAACGAGGCGCTTCTCAGCGCCCTGTTCGCCGACGACCGGGCGCTGGGGCAGGCCTACAACATCAGCAATGGCCAGCCACTGCCGCTGTGGGACGTGGTCAACTACGTGATGCGTCAGATGCAACTGCCGCAAGTTACCCGTTACCGCTCCTATGGCCTGGCCTACAGCCTGGCCGCGCTGAACGAGGCGGCCTGCATGTTGTGGCCGGGGCGCCCGCAACCGACCCTGTCGCGCCTGGGGATGCAGGTGATGAGCCGCGATTTCACCCTGGATATCAGCCGCGCCCGGCAGTACCTGGACTACCAGCCCAAGGTCAGCCTGTGGACGGCGCTGGATGAGTTCTGTGCCTGGTGGAAGCACCAGCCGCCGGGGCAATGATGTCGCGGGGCGGACAATGGTCATCAATGCGCCGCGCTGGCGGTTTATACTCGTGCCTCTTTGCGACTACCGCGGTTGAATGTATCCATGCGTAACCATGCTCACGATGACTACGATGACGTGCCTACCCTGCGGGCCGGCACCCATGACGATGACGAACTGATGCCGGCGCACGTGGTGCGTAGCCGCCAGAAAGCCGCTCGCGGTGCCAGCACGGCGCCGCTGTGGGCATTGCTCGGGGCCTCGTTCATTGCCTTGGCGGGCCTTGGCTGGTGGAGTTTCCAGCAGATCTCGCTGATGGAACAGCAACTGGTGGCAACCCAGGAAAGCTTCGCCCGCATCAGCGAAGAGGCGGCCGGGCGCCTGCAGGCGATCAGCGGCAAGGTGGCGGCCAGCGAATCCGGCGCCACTACCAACAGCGAGGCGCTGAAGCTGCAGCTGCGTCAGTTGCAGAAGGGGGTGGCCGGGCAGACCGGCGACCTGGGCAAACGCCTGGAGCAGGTGTTGGCCGATACCCGTGAACAGCAGAAGGTCGTGACCGAGCTGCAAAGCCAATTGCAGACGCAATTGAAGCTGGTGAATGGCGAGCTGGCCGCATTGCGCTCGGGCCAGGTCGATGGTGGCAAGCTGGATACCCAGCTCAAGGGCCTGAACGAACAGGTTGCGGCGCTGAAGGCCGCGCAGGTGGATGGCGCCAAGCTGGACGGGCAGCTCAAGAGCCTGGGCAGCGAGGTGGCTGCGCTGAAGAAGCAGGGTAACCCGAGTGCGGCCATCCAGGACCTGGAACAGGACATTCTGGTGCTCAAGAGCCAGATCGACAACCGCCCGGCTGCGGCAGCGTCCGGTGGTGCTTCGGTGCAGGAGTTCGATGCCTTCCGGGCGCAGACGACCCGCAACCTGAATACCTTGCAGAGCCAGATCCAGAACCTGCAGCAGCAGATCAATGCCCGGCCCTGAGATCACCTGAGCCTTCTTCGCGGGCACGCCCGCGAATGGCCCTCAATCACAACCGCGGATAGTCGATATACCCCACCGCCCCCTTGCCATAGAAGGTCTCCGGCCGCGCCTCGTTCAACGGCGCATCCGCTGCCAGCCGCGCCGGCAGGTCAGGGTTGGCGATGAACGGCACGCCAAACGCTACGGCGTCCGCCTTGCCACTGGCCAGGGCCTCATTGGCACTGGCCTTGTCAAACCGTTCATTGACGATATACGGGCCACCGAACGCCTCCTTGATCAACGGGCCGATGCTGTCATCGGCTTCCTTTTCCCGCGAGCAGATGAAAGCAATGCCCCGCTTGCCCAGTTCACGGGCCACGTAGGTAAAGGTTTCGGCGCGGTCAGCGTCGCCCATGTCATGGATATCGGCACGCGGTGACAGGTGCACGCCTACACGGCCCGCACCCCACACCTCGATGGCCGCATCGGTCACTTCCAGCAGCAGACGCGCACGGTTTTCCAGCGAGCCACCGTAGCGGTCGGTGCGCTGGTTGGTGCTGCTCTGCAGGAACTGGTCGAGCAGGTAGCCATTGGCACCGTGGATCTCCACGCCATCGAAACCGGCAGCCTTGGCATTCTCGGCACCGCTGCGGTAGGCCTCGACGATGTCGATGATTTCTTCGGTTTCCAGCGCGCGTGGGGTGGGGTAGTCACTGAGCGGGCGCACCAGGCTTACATGGCCCTTGGGCTGGATCGCGCTGGGGGCCACCGGCAGCTCGCCGTTCAGGTAGCTGGGGTGGGAGATGCGGCCAACGTGCCAAAGCTGCAGGAAGATGCGCCCGCCAGCGGCATGCACGGCCTTTGTCACATTGTTCCAGCCACGCACCTGCTCGTCGTTCCAGATACCAGGGGTATCCGGGTAGCCGACGCCCATGGCGCTGACCGAGGTCGCCTCGCTGAGGATCAGCCCGGCGCTGGCGCGTTGTACGTAGTATTCGGCCATCAGCGCATTGGGCACGCGGCCTTCATCGGCCCGGCAGCGCGTGAGCGGGGCCATGATGATGCGGTTGGGCAGTTGCAGGTCGCCCAGGGTGATCGGATCGAAAAGCGTGGTCATGACGGTTACCTGCCTGTTCAGAGTGCTTGGCGCAGTTGTTCGAGAAACGCCTGGATGGTGGCTTCGTTACGTTTGAAGAAGTGCCATTGGCCGATCTTCTGGCTGCTGATCAGCCCGGCGCGCTGCAGGGTGGCCAGGTGGGCGGAGACGGTCGACTGCGACAGGCCGCAGCGTTGGTCGATCTGCCCGGCACACACACCGTTCTCGGTGCTGTGATACTGGTCGGGAAATTGCGTTGCCGGGTCCTTCAGCCAGCTGAGGATTTCTCGCCTGACCGGATGGGCCAGCGCTTTTATGATTTCGTCGAGATCGAGAGGCATGGGTTGAGGCTCGTTGTAGCGGTATATCGCGATAAGGCGAAATGTAAATCGTGATTCCTCGATATACAAATACCAAGAGGTTCTGAGCTGAGCATGAATCGCTATATCGCGTTATAACGATATATTACCCAGCGGTGCTAGACTGCGCTCATGAACTACCTCGCACACCTGCACCTTGGCGGCCCGGCGCCGCAACAACTGCTTGGCAGCCTTTATGGTGACTTCGTCAAAGGCTCGCTGGAAGGGCGCTTCCCGCCTGCGCTGGAGGCGGCCATCCGTCTGCACCGGCATATCGACAGCTATACCGACCAGCACCCGTTGGTGCTGGCGGCGCTGGCGCGTTTCCCACGGGAACGGCGTCGTTTTGCCGGCATCGTTCTGGATGTGTTTTTCGACCATTGCCTGGCGCGGCATTGGCGGGATTATGCCGAGCAGCCGCTGGAGCAGTTCACCGGGGACTTTTATCGGGTGCTGCTGGCTGAGCCTGAGTTGCCGGGGCGGCTGGCGCGGATTGCGCCGTTCATGGCGGCGGATGACTGGCTGGGGGCGTATGGCGACTTTGCCACGCTGGAGCAGGTGTTCAACGGCATTGCCCGGCGCTTGTCGCGGCCAGAGGGAATGGTCGGGGTGATGGGTGAGCTGGAGCAGTTGTATGAGCCGCTGATGGCGGACTTCAGGGAGTTTTACCCGCAGTTGCAGGTATTTGCGGCGGCGGGGCGGATGTCTGACAGTTAATGCTGGGTTGGCATTGCCGGCCTCTTCGCGGGTAAACCCGCTCCCACAGGTACACCACAGAGTTCAGGATGTGTGCGGTCCCTGTGGGAGCGGGTTCACCCGCGAAAGGGCCAGAACAGATAGTGCAAAAGCTCAGGCAGCCCGCGCCTGCCGTCGTGGCGCCAGCTCAACCTCTTCAACCCCGAACAACGCCAGGTGAATCGCCTGCTGCGCCTGTAACGCCAGCACCGCTCGCTCCTTGCCCACGCTACCGATTGGCCGCAACAGGTGAATGCATACCTCACCCCGTGGCTGGGCGAACAGGCGCATCAGGTGCGACACCAGGTCATCATCGCCGATGAATGGCGCAATCGGGTCGGTCTGGCCATTGCGCAGGTACTGGATGGCGACCGGCTGCACCGCTACGCCGCGGTCGATGGCGCCTGCCAGCAGGCGGCCATGGAAGGTGCGCAGGGTACGGCCGCTGGTAGTAGTGCCTTCCGGGAAGATCAGCAGCGGTCGGCCCAGGCCCAGCTGCCCGGCGATCTGCTCACGCAGGCGCTGACTGTCGCCCCCGCCACGGCGGATGAACAGGGTGCCGGCCTTTTCCGCCAGCCAGCCGGCCATCGGCCAGTGGCGCACTTCAGCCTTGGACAGGAAGGACAGCGGCAGCAGCATGCCGAGCAGGGGGATATCGGTCCAGGACACGTGGTTGCTGACCCACAACATCGGCCGTTGTGGCAGTTCGCCGATCACCCGTACTTCGAAAGGCAGGGCTGCGACCAAGCGCTTCATGAACAGGCAGGTCCAGCGCTGGCGACGCTCGATGGGCGCCTTGAGTCCCAGGCGTTCGCCCAGGGCGATCAAGCTGGCCATCAGCATGCCCAGCAGCAGTACCAGCAGCAGTCGAGTCAGGCGGGTCAGTGCCCGCAACTTCGGCATCAGACCGCTGCCTTGAAGTGGCGGGCGTAGCGCGGGCACAGCTCGTCGCGCTTGAGCAGGATGAACACGTCGGCCACCTGGAAGTCTTCGTCCCAGCACGGCTCACCGCAGATCTTCGCGCCCAGGCGCATGTACGCCTTGAGTAGCGGTGGCATTTCGGCAATGACGTTGTTTGGTAGGGCCAGGTTGGGCAACGGGTTCTTTGGCTCGGCCCGCAGGTGTTCGGTGCACAGGTAGCGGTCACGCAGGCGCTGCATCACCGCATGGGCCTGTACCCCGCCATCGTGCATGGGGATGCTGGCGCAGCCCATCAGATAGCTGTAGCGGCCTTCGTTGAGCACTTCGGCCAGTTCGCCCCAGAGCACGGCGATGGTGCCGCCGTTGCGGTAGTCGGAGGCTACGCAGGTGCGGCCCAGTTCCAGGATCGGGCCCTGCAGTTGCATCAGGCCGTGCAGGCTGAATTCTTCTTCGCTATAGAAGCGGCCCAGGCTACTGGCGGCCTGATGGTCGAGCAGGCGGGTGGTGGCAACCAGCTCGCCGGTGTTCAGGTCGCGTACGCCAATGTGGCGGCAGTGCACGTCGTAGTCGTCCATGTCCAGGCCTTGCTCGGCACCTTTGAGCCTGGCCTTGAATTCGGCGCTGAACACTTTGTAGCGCAGGGCCTGGGCTTCTTGCAGGGCCGCGGCGCCAACCAGGCGTTCGGCTTGCAGACGGCGTTCGGTGCTGTTGTCGCCAGCGTGAGCGATCCGAGTCATTACGAGTCTCCATAAGCCAGCCATGAAGGGTTGCGGCCGGTCGGCTTTGTTGTGCAAAGTCAGCCTAGGTAGACGGGGTGTCACCCCTGTGAATCTTTGGTGATGCTTGCGTGACACCCTCTGAGTCTTAACAGAAAGCCCCTCAGCAAGGAGCCGACCGATGGCCTGGTTGCAACGACTCAACGACCCGCTTCGCCAAGCGTTGGCGGGCACCCTGGGCGAAACCTACGCAGCGCTGCTCGAGCGCCTTGGCCCGGTTGCCCCGTTCGAACTGGCGGTGCTCGGTGGGCGCGCAATGGCCACCCCGGGCCTGGCTTTCCTGGTCGGCTACCAGGCCGCCTTACGCGTGCTGTGGCCCAGTGCCCCACCCAGCCTCGGTGCCCTGTGTGCCACCGAACGGCGCAGCGTGCGGCCGGCGGACATGCGCACGCGCCTGGACGGCTTGCGGCTGACCGGCAGCAAGGACTTCGTCACTGCAGGCCTGGAGGCGGAATGGCTGCTGGTGGCGGCGCGCTGCGAGGCGACGGGCGCGGCCCCACAATTGAACCTGGCAGTGGTCTACCCCGGGGAGCCAGGTGTGACGCTGGAAGCGCTGCCGACCCTGCCGCTGATGCCGGAGGTGGGGCATGGGCGATTGATACTGGAGCAGGCGGCGTGCGAGTTGCTGGCCGGTGATGGTTGGGATGCTTATGTAAAGCCGTTCCGTTCGCTGGAGGACCTGTATGTGCTTACGGCGTTGACGGCCTGGCTGTATGGCGTGGGGCAGGAGTGTGCCTGGCCACAGGCCCTGCGCCTGCAGTTGCTTGGGTTACTGGCTGGGTGTGCCGAGGGCAGCCGGCAGTGTGCCGATAGTGTTGGCTGCCATTTGTTGCTGGGGGGCCTGTTTGCACAGTTCCAGGCGCTGCGGGGGGAGATCGATGCCGCGTTGGCGGCGGGGCCAGCGCATTGGGCGCAGATCTGGCAGCGTGACCAGGGGGTGATGGCGCTGGCGGCGGCGGCGCGGGAGAAGCGGCTGAACAAGGCGTGGGCTGCTGCGGGGTTGTCATGAATGCCTGTTAGATTTGTGTGATTCCATGAATCGTGGGGCCGCTTTGCGGCCCTTTCGCGACACAAGGCCGCTCCCACAAAAGCAAGAGCAGCGCTGTTCCCTGTGGGAGCGGCCTTGTGTCGCGAAAGGGCTGCGCAGCAGCCCCAAAAGTTGCGAGCCTGAAACGGGATGCTGAAAAGTCTGCTGCTGCTTTTTTGCATGGCTACGGGAACCGCCAAAGCCGAGGTCTGGCCAACTCCGGACTGGCCAATCGACAACACCTCCCTCGATTGGCAAGCCGTCGACGCCTACGCCTTCCCCGCACGCACCACCCCCGAGCGCAGCGGCATCCGCACCGACGCGCTGCTGATCATTCGCGACGGTCGCATCCTCCATGAACGCTACGCCCCCCCGACCAGTGCTGCCACCGCGCACCTCACCTGGTCGATCAGCAAGAGCGTCCTTGCCACGCTGCTGGGCGTAGCCCAGGGCGAAGGCCGCTTCCAGCTGCAGGACCCGGTTACCCGCTTCTACCCGCCCATGCAGGCCCATCCTGGCGTGCACATGGTCGACCTGCTGCATTGGGCCAGCGGCCTGGACTGGCAGGAGGACTACGAGTACGCCCCGCTCAAGTCCTCGGTGGTGGCCATGCTGTATACCCGTGGCCGCGAGGACATGGCGGCCTATGCGGCAGCGCGGGAAACGGTGGCCAGCCCAGGCCAGCGGTTTCTTTACTCCAGTGGCGACAGCAACCTGCTGGCCGCCGCGCTGTACGGCATGCTCGATGCTGGTCAGTACCCCGACTACCCCTGGCATGCGCTGTTCACCCCGCTGGGTATCGACAGCGCGGTATGGGAGCGCGATCGGGCGGGTACCTACGTGGGCTCGTCCTATCTGTACCTCACCGCTCGCGACCTGGCACGCATCGGCCTGCTGATGCAGCGCGACGGGCGCTGGCAGGATCGGCAATTGCTGCCCAAATCTTGGGTGGCCTTCAACCGCACGCCGTTTGCCGAGGCCGAAGCGGTGCCCGGCGAAGCCAACCCCGGCGGTCACTGGTGGCTGAACCAGCCGTTGGCCGGTGCTGCACGGCCGTGGCCGAGTGCGCCCGCAGACACCTACGCAGCTCTTGGCCACTGGGGCCAGGCGCTGTACGTGCTGCCCACGCAAAAACTGGTGATCGTGCGTTACGGCGATGACCGCGACGGCAGTTACCAGCACGACGAACTGCTCAAGCGGATACTGGCGGCGCTGTCCGGGGAGGGGGCATGAAGCGGGTAGTGCTGCTGGTGTTTCTGGGGCTGGTGTACTGGGTCTGGCACGAGCGCCAGGCCTTGGCGGACTTCCCCGGCATCCTTTCGGCCTACTCGGCCAAGGAATATTGCTCGTGCCGCTTCGTCATGGGTTTCGAGCCAGCGTATTGCCAAGGCTACGTGAAGCAATGGCTGCCGCTGAGCCTGCTGGAGGAAAACAGCCAGCAGCGCCAGGTGACCGCCGAAGGCCTGGGCCGACGCAACCAGGCCGCCTGGCAAGGCCCGCGCGAGGGCTGCCGCTTGCTGCCGTGAAGGCGGGCGGGTAAGGTTGGCGGCCTGGTTTCACGAGATCTGTCATGTTCAAGCTGCCCCGCCTTTTACCTGCCTTGTTGCTGGCTTTTTGCCTGCCCGCTCACGCCAACTGGCACCTCGATGGCGAGTCTTCGCGCCTTTCGTTCATTACCGGCAAGAACGGTAACACCGCCGAAGTTCACCGCTTTCTGGTGCTGCATGGCACGGTCGACCGCAAGGGCGTGGCCGGGCTGAGCATCGAGATGGATTCGGTGAGCAGCGGCATTCCGCTGCGTGACGAACGCATGCGCGAGGACCTGTTCGAGGTCGAGCGCTTTGCCGAAGCCAAAGTGCAGGCGCAACTGGACCTGCGGCCGATCAACGACCTGGCCAACGGTGCCCAGATCGAGCTGCGCCTGCCGCTGACCGTAACCCTTCACGGCCAGTCGCACAGCTACAACGCCTTGCTGCTGGCCACCCGCCTGGACGAGCGACGCTTCCAGGTGGTGACCCTTGAACCCCTGGTGCTGCGCGCCGAGGATTTCGGCCTGCTGCCAGGGCTGCAACGCCTGCGCAAGTTCGCCGGGCTCACGTCCATCAACCCGTCGGTACCGGTTAGCGCGGTGCTGATCTTCACCGCACGCTGACATGGCAGGGCCGGTCTTTCCCTGGCGGGATGGCAACCAGTTCGAACTGCTGATCGACGGCCCCGAGTTTTTTCCGCGCATGCTCCTGGCGATCGTGCGCGCCGAGTTCCAGGTCGATCTGGAGCTGTACCTGGTCGAGGCCGGTGATTGCGCGGATGCGGTGGTCGAAGCGCTGGAGCAGGCCGCTCGACGCGGCGTGCGGGTGCGCTGCCTGTTCGACGACTACGGCTCGCTGGCTTTCAACAGCAAGTTGCGTCAGCGCCTGTTGGATGCAGGTGTGTACCTGCGCTGGTATAACCGCCTGCGCTGGAAGCGTGGTCTGCGCAACCTGTACCGCGACCACCGCAAGCTGCTGTTGGTGGATGAGCGCTGGGCCGTGGTGGGCGGTACGGGCGTCACTGACGAGTTCTGGACGCCTGGCGAGGCGACCAGTGAATGGCACGAGGTGATGGTACAGATGCAGGGGCCGGTGGTGAACGACTGGCAGTTGCTGTTCGACCGTCAGTGGCACGCCAACAACCGTCGCACAGCCTGGCGCCCAGCCGAGGGCTTTGGCCTGCCGCGCCTGCCCAAGGTACCTGCACAGGGGCAGGGCATGGGCCGGGTAGCCTATGCCGACGCCCGCCAGCATCAGGACATCCTGCATTCGCTGGTGCGGGCGATCAACAGCGGCAAGCAGCGAGTGTGGCTGGCCACACCCTACTTCCTGCCGACCTGGAGCGTGCGCCGGTCACTGCGCCGGGCTGCCAGCAAGGGCGTCGATGTGCGGCTGCTGCTGACCGGGCCGCGTACCGATCACCCCTCGGTGCGTTACGCCGGGCACCGCTATTACCCCCGTTTGCTGCGCGCCGGGGTGCGCATCTACGAGTACCAGCCGTGTTTCCTGCACCTGAAGATGGTGCTGATCGACGACTGGGTCAGTATCGGCTCGTGCAACTTCGATCACTGGAACCTGCGCTTCAATCTCGAGGCCAATATCGAGGCCCTCGACCCGCCGCTGACAGCTGCCGTGCAAGCCAGCTTCGAGCGTGATTTCGCCTTGAGCGAGGTGGTCGACCTCGGCCATTGGCATTCCCGGCCGCTGTGGCGGCGGGTGAAGCAGCGGGTATGGGGCTGGCTGGACCGGTTGGTGGTCAACTTGCTCGACCGTCGCGACTGAGACCGGCTATCGTGCAGTGACTGTCTCTAGGCAAGCGAAGGAGTGGGTGCGATGACGGCTAAGAAGATTCTCATGTTGGTCGGCGACTACGTCGAAGATTATGAAGTCATGGTGCCGTTCCAGGCACTGAGCATGGTCGGGCACACGGTACATGCGGTATGCCCGGAAAAGGTCGCGGGGCAGACAGTGCGTACCGCGATTCATGATTTCGAGGGCGAACAGACCTACAGCGAAAAGCCGGGGCACAACTTTGCCTTGAATTATGACTTTGTGCGGGTGCGGGCCGAGAGTTACGACGCGTTGTTGATCCCGGGTGGCCGTGCGCCAGAGTATCTGCGTCTGGATGAAAAGGTGCTGGAGCTGGTGCGCGCATTCGACCAGGCCGGCAAGCCGATCGCGGCGGTATGCCATGGTGCCCAGTTGCTGGCAGCGGCCGGTGTGCTGGAAGGGCGTGAATGCAGTGCGTACCCGGCGTGTGCGCCGGAAGTGCGCCTGGCGGGTGGGACATTCATCGATATCGCGGTGGACCAGGCGCATGTGGACGGCAACCTGGTGACGGCACCGGCATGGCCGGCGCATCCGGCGTGGCTGGCGGCTTTCCTCAAATTGCTGGGCACTCGTATCGCCTGACCGGGCCTCTTCGCGGCGGTTCGACGCCTCGATAAACCCGCTCCCACATGTACCTCACTGCTCTCAAGTCGTGTGGGATCTCTGTGGGAGCTGGCTTGCCGGTGATGAGGCCAGTGCAGGCAACACAGCTCAACCAGGCTCAGGCCACCTGCTCGACCCAGTCATTGAGGTTGTAGTAGTTGGTCACCCGGGCAATCTTCCCGCAGTGGATATAGAAGAACGCCCCCGCCGGCAGTACATAGGTTTGCCCGTTGGCCGCCGGCAACCCGTCGTCATCGGCCAGATATTCCCCATGCACGGTGAACTCTGCCGCCGCGCGGCTGCCATCGGCGTTCTGCATCACCACGATATCGGCCAGGCGTTCGCGGTAGCAGCGGTTCATCTTGTCCATGAACGCGGCAAACCGGGCCTTGCCCATCTGTCGCTCGCCCTGGTTGATGTCGTGGATCACATCCTCGCTGAGCAGGGCGAGAAAGGCCGGCATGTCTCCGGCGTTGAAGGCGGCGTAGTAAGCATTTACCAGTTCGGTAGCGGTCATGGAACAATACCTGTCGTGGAGGGAAAAGGCGGGTCGTTGCTCCGGATGATAGGGTTTCCCCTCAAGCCCGGCTTAGCCGAGCGCGTCATCCACATCGACAAAACGACCGCCAAGCATGGAAATACGCCTGTTGCACGGCGCTGCTATCGCGCCTTACATCGATGACCTCGCTCGCCTGCGCCTTACCGTGTTCCGCGAGTTTCCCTACCTTTACGACGGCACCCCGGAGTACGAGGCCGACTACCTGGCCACCTATGCCCGCTCCGGGCGCAGCCTGGTGGTGCTGGCGCTGGACGACGGTAAGGTTGTCGGTGCCTCCACCGGCCTGCCGCTGGTCGATGTCGCCCCCGAGTTCCAGCAGCCGTTCCTGGCCCAGGGGCGCGACCCGGCCAGCGTGTACTACTTCGGTGAATCGGTGGTATTGCCCGAGTACCGTGGCCGGGGCCTGGGGGTGCGCTTTTTCATCGAGCGCGAGTCCTACGCGCACAAGCTGGCCGAGTTCGACTACTGCGCGTTCTGCGCGGTCGAGCGGCCAGGTGTGCATCCGCGGCGGCCTGCGGACTACAAGCCGTTGCATGGCTTCTGGCGTAACCGCGGCTTCTTGCACGACCCGTCACTGCGCACCAGTTACGCCTGGCGCGACCTGGACGAGCAGGAAAGCTCCGACAAGCTGATGTCGTTCTGGCTCAAGGAACTGCCGATATGATCCGCCTGGCGGCCTGCCAGTACGCCATCGAGCTGCATGAAACCTGGGAGGCCTATGCCGATCATCTGCAAGGCCTGTGCGCCGAGGCGGTGGAGGCGGGGGCCCGCCTGCTGCTGTTGCCGGAGTACGCCGGGCTGGTGCTCAGCGGGCAGCTGAGTGCCGAACAGCGAGGTGACCTGAAGGCCTCCATCGCCGGCATCCAGCCGCTGATCGAACCCTGGAAAGCCCTGTGCGAGAGCCTTGCCCGACGCTGGGGTATCTACCTGCAACCGGGAAGCGTACCTGTGCTGGACAGCGATGGGCGGTACCGCAACCGTGCCTGGCTATTCGGCCCCAAGGGCGTGCTGGGCTACCAGGACAAGCTGATGATGACCCGCTTCGAGCGGGAGCAGTGGGACATAGCCGCGGGCCAGGGACTACAGGTGTTTGACACCGAGCTGGGGCGCCTGGGGATCCTGATCTGCTACGACAACGAATTCCCGATGCTGGCCCGGCGCTTGGCCGAGGGTGGTGCCGACCTTATCCTGGCGCCGAGCTGTACTGACACCGAGGCGGGTTATCACCGGGTGCGCATTGGCGCGCAGGCGCGGGCGTTGGAGAACCAGCTTGCGGTGTTGCAGAGCCCTACGGTGGGGCTGGCGCCCTGGTCGCCGGCGCTGGATGAGAATATCGGTCGGGCAGGCTTGTTCGTGCCGCCGGATCACGGGATGCCGGGGGATGGGGTGGTGGCCTTGAGTGAAGAATTGAGCCCTGCCACTAGTCAGTGGCTGGTCTGTGAGGTGGACCTTGAGGAAGTACGGCGGGTGAGGCGGGAAGGGCAGGTGTTTACCCGCAGGGATTGGCCGGAGCAGTTCGAACGAATTGTGTAGAACAGGGGCGGCCTCTTCGCGGGTGAACCCGCTCCCACAGGTAGCGCGTAGCCCCAGGCTTGCGCTGTCCCTGTGGGAGCGGGTTTACCCGCGAAGAAGGCGACACGGTTACATCAGGCTTACTTCACTTCGACTGCCAGGCTCTGGGCAATCTTGCTCTGCCACAGGGCAGGGCCAGTGATGTGTACCGACTCACCGTTGCTGTCCACGGCGACGGTCACCGGCATGTCCTTGACCTCGAACTCGTAGATCGCTTCCATGCCCAGTTCGGCGAAGGCCAGGACCTTCGATTTGCGGATGGCCTGGGCCACCAGGTAGGCAGCGCCGCCGACGGCCATCAGGTACACGGCCTTGTTGTCCTTGATTGCCTCGATGGCGGCAGGGCCGCGCTCGGACTTGCCGATCATGCCCAGCAGGCCGGTCTGCTCGAGGATCTGGCGGGTGAACTTGTCCATGCGGGTAGCGGTGGTCGGGCCGGCCGGGCCTACCACTTCGTCACCGACCGGGTCGACCGGGCCGACGTAGTAGATGAAGCGGCCTTTCAGGTCCACCGGCAGCTCTTCGCCACGGTTGAGCATTTCGACCATGCGCTTGTGCGCGGCATCGCGGCCGGTCAGCATCTTGCCGTTGAGCAGGATGGTTTCGCCCGGCTTCCAGCTGGCGACCTCTTCCGGGGTGATGGCGTCGAGGTTGACGCGACGGGCGCTCGGGCCGGCTTCCCAGACGATTTCCGGGTAGGCGTCCAGCGACGGCGCTTCCAGCTCTGCCGGGCCGGAGCCATCGAGCACGAAGTGGGCGTGGCGGGTGGCAGCGCAGTTGGGGATCATGCACACCGGCAGCGAAGCGGCGTGGGTCGGGTAGTCCATGATCTTGACGTCGAGCACGGTGGTCAGGCCACCCAGGCCCTGGGCACCGATGCCCAGCTGGTTGACCTTCTCGAACAGCTCCAGGCGGATTTCTTCCAGGCGGTTCTGCGGGCCACGGGCTTTCAGTTCGTGGATGTCGATGGACTCCATCAACACTTCCTTGGCCATCACGGCGGCCTTCTCGGCGGTACCGCCGATGCCGATGCCGAGCATGCCAGGCGGGCACCAGCCAGCGCCCATGGTCGGGACGGTCTTCAGTACCCAGTCGACGATCGAGTCGGACGGGTTGAGCATGGCCATCTTCGACTTGTTCTCCGAGCCGCCGCCCTTGGCTGCGACATCGACCTCGACCTTGTCGCCGGGGACGATGGAGTAGTGGATCACTGCCGGGGTGTTGTCCTTGGTGTTCTTGCGGGCACCGGCCGGGTCGGCCAGGATCGAGGCGCGCAGGACGTTTTCAGGCAGGTTGTAGGCGCGACGCACACCCTCGTTGATCATGTCGTCGACGCTCAGGGTGGCGCCGTCCCAGCGTACGTCCATGCCCACGCGCACGAACACGGTAACGATACCGGTGTCCTGGCAGATCGGGCGGTGGCCGGTGGCGCACATGCGCGAGTTGATCAGGATCTGGGCGATGGAGTCGCGGGCAGCTGGCGACTCTTCACGCAGATAGGCCTCGTGCATGGCCTGGATGAAATCGACGGGGTGGTAGTACGAGATGAATTGCAGGGCGTCGGCGACGCTCTGAATCAGGTCGTCTTGCTTGATCACGGTCATGCAGCGCGCTCCTCTTAAAGACGGGAACATTCATATAGACGCTCGACGGTGCCGACCAGCGTGTCGAAACGCCTTGCAAAGGCGCGCCGGCAGCATGGCCGACGCAAAGGCGCGGCAGTATAGCGTGCCTCACGGTGTGAAACACCTGCGAGTAGTCTGGACCATGGTCGGCAGGGGGGCAGGCATTGTTCTTGCTGGCTTGCTGTAGAGATAGGATGCTTGGAGGGGGCCGCAAAGCGACCCCAGAAACCCAAGCGCTGGAAGAGATAGCTGAACATGCCCGAACTTTGCGTGGGCGAGCGCCGCTGGGCGGTGCCGACCGGCAGCAACCTGCTTGATGCCTTGAACGAGGCCGGGCTGAACGTGCCCTACAGTTGCCGCGCCGGCAGTTGCCATGCCTGCCTGGTGCACTGCCTGGCCGGGCAACCGCTGGATGCCATGCCCGAGGCCCTGGCGCTGGACAAGCATGCCTTGGGCTGGCGTCTGGCTTGCCAGTGCCGTGTGGTCGAGGACCTGCATGTAGCGTTGTTCGACCCGCAACAGGATGGTGTGCCGGCTCAGGTCTGTGCCCTGGACTGGTTCGGCGATGTGTTGCGCGTACGGCTGCGGCCCGAGCGGGCACTGCGTTACCAGGCGGGGCAACATGTGGTGCTGTGGAATGGCGTGGTAGCGCGGCCTTACTCCTTGGCCAGCCTGCCGGGCGAAGATGATTTCCTCGAGTTTCATATCGACTGCCAGCGCCCCGGTGCCTTTTGTGACAAGGCCCGTGGCTTGCAACTGGGTGATGTGTTGCGCCTGGGCGAGCTCAGGGGCGGTGCCTTGCATTACGACCCGGACTGGCAGGAGCGGCCGCTGTGGTTGCTGGCGGCGGGTACCGGGCTGGCGCCGTTGTGGGGCATCTTGCGCGAGGCAGTGCGTCAGGGGCACCAAGGGGAAATCAGGGTCATGCATGTTGCGCGCGAGCGCGTTGGGCATTATCTGGCCGAGCCGTTGCGAGAGATGGCGGATGTGAATGTCGAGCTGGTACTGGCAGAGCAGCTGGATGAAGCGTTGGCCGGGTTGCGGCCGTCATCGCGGCAGACGGTGGCGCTAGTGTGCGGGGCGCCGGGGAGTGTCGAGCGGTTTGCCCGGCGGCTGTTCATTGCCGGGGTGCCGCGGGGGCAGGTGTTTGCCGATGTGTTTGTCGAGCATGTCTGAGTGAGCAGGGGAGGGCTTTGCCCTCCTTTCGCGACACAAGGCCGCTCCTAGGGAATGCGTATCCCTTGTAGGAGCGGCCTTGCGTCGCGAAGGGCCGCAAAGCGGCCCCCTTTCAAGCAGGATCAACCGACCAGCGGATCACCGACATGCAGGATCTTCATGCCATTGGTGCCACCGATGGTGTGGTAGCTGTCACCTTTGGTCAGGATTACCCAGTCACCTTGCTCCACCAGGCCACGCTTGAGCAGTTCGTCGACCGCTGCCTGGCTCACCTTGTCGGCCGGCTGCGAGGCCGGGTCGAAGGCGATCGGGTACACGCCGCGGAACATCGATGCGCGCGCCTGGGTGGCGCGGTGCGGCGACAGGGCGAAGATCGGCACATGTGAACGCAGGCGCGACATGATCAGCGGGGTGTAGCCACTCTCGGTCAGGGCGATGATCGCCTTCACGCCCGGGAAGTGGTTGGCGGTGTACATGGCCGCCAGGGCGATGCTTTCGTCGCAGCGCTCGAAGGTGGTGTGCAGGCGGTGGCTGGACTTCTGGCTGGTCGGGTGCTTTTCGGCACCCAGGCAGATGCGGGCCATGGCCTGGACGGCTTCGATCGGGTAGGCACCGGCGGCACTCTCGGCCGACAGCATCACCGCATCGGTGTTGTCCAGCACGGCGTTGGCCACGTCGGACACTTCGGCGCGGGTCGGCATCGGGTTCTGGATCATCGACTCCATCATCTGGGTCGCCACGATCACCGCCTTGTTGTTGCGACGGGCGTGCTGGATGATCTTTTTCTGGATGGCGATCAGCTCGGCGTCGCCGATTTCCACGCCCAGGTCGCCACGAGCGACCATGACGGCGTCGGAGGCGAGGATCAGCTTGTCGAGGGTCTCGTCGTCGGCCACCGCTTCGGCGCGTTCGATCTTGGCCACCAGCCAGGCGCTGCCGCCGGCTTCATCGCGCAGCTTGCGCGCGTATTCCATGTCGCTGGCGTCACGCGGGAAGGACACGGCCAGGTAGTCCAGGTCCATTTCCGCGGCCAGTTTGATGTCGGCCTTGTCTTTTTCGGTCAGGGCCGGTGCGGTCAGGCCGCCACCTTTACGGTTGATGCCTTTGTGGTCCGACAGCGGGCCACCGATGATCACCACGCAGTGCAGGGCATCTGCGGTGGCGGTCTCGACGCGCATGACCACGCGCCCATCGTCGAGCAGCAATTCGTCACCAACGCCGCAGTCCTTGACCAGGTCGGGGTAGTCGATACCGACGATGTCCTGGTTGCCTTCGGTCAGCGGGTGGGCAGTGGAGAAGGTGAACTTGTCACCGATCTTCAATTCGATGCGCTTGTTGGCGAACTTGGCGATGCGGATCTTCGGACCCTGCAGGTCGCCCAGCAGTGCAACATGGCGGCCGTTCTTTGCGGCGATTTCTCGGATCAGGCGCGCGCGGGCCTTGTGCTCGTCCGGAGTGCCGTGGGAGAAGTTCAGGCGTGCCACGTCCAGGCCGGCGAGGATCAGCTGTTCGATCACTTCCGGCGAGTTGCTGGCGGGGCCAAGGGTGGCGACGATTTTGGTACGGCGGATGCTCATGCACAGACTCCTATAGTGAAGCGCAGCGAAAGGCTACTCCTGAATCTCGCTGTAGTCATTGTTCCGTTGCACTACCTGCGACCAAGGCAGGGTGGCATTTGAACGGGCAGGGTATCCTTGCAAAAGGGTGTGAAGATTTGCCGGCAAAGGCCGATACACTGGCATCAAAGGAGACCCCCATGCGAGCCCTGATCGTTTTAGCTCTGGCGGCCAGTGCCGTCGGCTGCACCCGCTGGTCCATGGACCACCACCTGAACAATGCCTACCGCGCCTACGACCGTGGCGATTGCGCACGGGTCATGCTCGAGCTGTCGCAGGTCGACCGCACCAGCCGTGCGCGACCGTTCATCCACCCCGAGGTGTCGCTGCTGCGTGGTCAGTGCCTGGAACGCCAGGCCTTGTACGTGGATGCCGCGCAGACTTACCAGTACCTGATCCAGCAGTACCCGGGCAATGAGTATGCCTATCGCGCCCAGGCACGCCTGCAGACCTTGGAGAAACTTGGCCATTGGCGCGGCGCCGAAGCTGCCGTGGCCAACCCGGTGACCGCCGCACCTTGGCGTTAACACCAAGGTTTGAATTTTTTCACGGGATTTGCAGTGCATGCTGAGCTAATCTGTAACTCAGGTGTTACAACAACCGCCAGTTCCACGTATTCCTGGCATCGGATACGGACTGCACTTGCGATCATGTTCAACAAGCGCCACATCGAACGCCATCAGTTGCCTTGTGTCCTCAAGGTGTTCAACCGCTTTACCGGTCAGGCGATCGGTCAACTGGGCAATGCCTCTGAAGACGGGCTGATGCTGATCAGCCAGCTACCTGTGCTGGTCGGGCCCGACTACGATCTGCAATTGCGCCTGCCGCTGGTCGGCGGCGGGCATCAATTCGTCAACCTTACCGCCAGCTGCCTGTGGTGCCGCGAAGACCAGACACCCGGGCACTACGATTCGGGCTTCATGCTGCTGCAGGCGCCCCGCGAGTACGACGAATTCGTCCACTCGTTGCGCGACTTTTTCAGTTTTCGCCCTGCCAACGCTTCCGCCTGAGCCCCGAGCCCACGAAGCCTTGGCTCGCTGGAGTCGCGCCAGAATCGCGCTAGAATCGGGTCGACCTCGATACAGGACGACCCCGTGACCTCCAGCATTTTCTGGCACGACTACGAAACCACCGGCATCAACCCGCGCTGCGACCGGCCGCTACAGGTGGCTGGCGTGCGCACCGACTTCGACCTCAACGAGATCGACGAGCCGATCAGCCTTTATTGCCGGCCTTCCGACGATATCCTGCCGCACCCGGCCGCCTGTCTGGTGACTGGCATCACCCCGCAATTGTTGGCCGAGCAAGGCCTGTGCGAAGCCGAGTTCATGACCCGGGTGCACGCGCAACTGGCGCAACCAGGTACCTGTGGCGCCGGCTACAACACGCTGCGCTTCGACGACGAAGTGACCCGCTACAGCCTGTACCGCAACTTTTTCGACCCTTATGCCCGGGAGTGGCAGGGTGGCAACAGCCGCTGGGACCTGATCGATATCGTGCGCACAGCCTATGCGTTGCGCCCGGATGGCATCGAGTGGCCGCAACAGGATGGGCGCACCAGCCTGCGCCTGGAGCTGCTGAGCAAGGCCAATGGCATCGACCATGGTCAGGCTCACGAAGCGCTTTCCGACGTGCGGGCGACCATCGCCCTGGCCCGCCTTATCCGGCAGAAACAGCCCAGGTTGTATGACTGGCTGTTCCAGTTGCGCAGCAAGCATAAAGTGATGGAGCAGATCCGTTTGTTGCAGCCATTGGTGCATATATCCGGGCGCTTTTCGGCTGCACGTAATTACCTTGGTGTCATATTGCCATTGGCCTGGCACCCACGTAATCGTAATGCGCTGATTGTCTGCGACCTGCATCAGGAAACCTTACCGCTACTACGGGAAAGTGCTGAAGTTCTACGCCAGCGTTTGTATACCCGCCATGAAGAACTGGCCGAGGGAGAATTACCCGTTCCGCTCAAACTGGTGCAGATCAATCGCTGCCCGGTGCTGGCGCCACTCTCGGTATTGCGCCCGGCCGATCAACAACGGTTGGGCCTGGACTTGACGTTGTTACAATTGCGCGGCGAAGAACTGGCCAGGCAACAGGCGCAATGGCAAGACAAGCTGGAGTACATCTACGGCAAGGAAGACTTCGCCCCGAGTGAAGACCCGGAACAACAGTTGTATGACGGATTTCTGGGGGACCGTGACCGCCGTTTATGTGAGCAAGTTCGTGCGCTGGAACCGGCGCAGTTGGGCCGTGGGCACTGGATGTTCGATGACCCGCGCCTGCCCGAACTGTTATTCCGTTACCGGGCGCGCAACTTCCCCGAGACCTTGACCGGTGAAGAGCGGCAACGCTGGTTCAGCTTCTGCCAGCAGCGCCTGAGCGACCCGCAGTGGGGCGCGCCGAATACGCTGGGCGACTTCGAACAGGCCCGGCAGCAGGCCTGGGAGGGCGCCGACGAGGCGGGGCGGCGAGTGCTGGAGGCCTGGCAGGTGCATGCCCGGCAACTGCAGGCACAGTTTGCAATTGGCTGAGGGCTGACAAAAAACGCGGACAAACAAAAACGCCGGCAATGTGCCGGCGTTTTTGTTTGCGATAAGCAGCAGGGGTGTGTGGACAATCAGTCCAGCAGGGTCGCCCAGCTTTCAACCACATCGCCACCCCACTTGGCTTTCCACTCTTTCAGGGTCTTGTGGTTGCCGCCTTTGGTTTCGATCACTTCATTGTTGTGCGGGTTCTTGTATTGCTTGACCTTGCGCGCACGCTTGGTAGCAGTAGTCTTGACCGCACCACGAGGTGCCTTGCTCAGTTTCGACTCTGGGTCGAGCAGGGCAATCACGTCGCGCAGCGACTTGGAGTACTCACCCATCAGGGCGCGCAGTTTGCCTTCGAACTCCAGTTCTTTCTTCAGCTTGTCATCCTGCGACAGGTTGGCCAGGCGGGCCTGAAGTTCCTTGATGGCTTCTTCGGTAGCGCGGTACTCGTTGATCAGGGACATGGAGTGTTCCTTAATGCGTGTTCAGAAATGTGTGGAGCAATAATAGACAGGCAATACTCGCAAGTAAACATATTGTTGGGCAATTAACTGTTAACTAAGGTGTGACAACCATTTCTCTACGTGAACAAAAATTTACAATTAATCCGGCATTTCCTCATGCCTGTCAGAGAATGCCGGCAATGCATCTCGTCCAGGTACACAGGCTACGGCCACTGCGATCAATACTGCGTTTTTCCTGGCGGGCCGCTAGAATGAGCGCCTTTGCGAAGTTCTGGAGTCTCATTCATGCGCACCTATCGTCTGGTGATCGCCTGCCCCGACCGTGTTGGCATCGTGGCGAAAGTCAGTAATTTCCTGGCCTTGTACAATGGCTGGATCAACGAAGCCAGCCACCACTCCGATGAGCAGAGCGGTTGGTTCTTCATGCGCCATGAAATCCGCGCCGAATCGCTGCCGTTCGGTATCGAAGCCTTCCGCGAGGCGTTTGCGCCGATCGCCGAAGAGTTCTCCATGACCTGGCGCATTACCGACTCGGCACAGAAAAAGCGCGTAGTGCTCATGGCCAGCCGCGAGTCGCACTGCCTGGCCGACCTGCTGCACCGTTGGCACACCGATGAACTGGACTGTGAGATCCCTTGCGTGATCTCCAACCACAACGATTTGCGCAGCATGGTCGAATGGCACGGTATTCCGTTCTTCCATGTACCGGTCGACCCCAAGGACAAGGCACCGGCCTTTGCCGAAGTGTCGCGCCTGGTGCAGGAGCACGCCGCCGACGTGGTGGTGCTGGCCCGCTACATGCAGATCCTGCCGCCGCAACTGTGCCAGGACTATGCTGAGAAGGTAATCAACATCCACCACAGCTTCCTGCCGTCGTTCGTCGGCGCCAAGCCCTATCACCAAGCCGCCCTGCGTGGTGTGAAGCTGATCGGTGCGACCTGCCATTACGTCACCGAAGAGCTGGACGCCGGCCCGATCATCGAGCAGGACGTGGTACGTGTCAGCCATGCCGACAGCATCGACGACATGGTCCGGTTTGGCCGTGATGTGGAGAAGATGGTGCTGGCCCGTGGCCTGCGTTATCACCTGGAAGATCGGGTGCTGGTGCATGGCAACAAGACTGTGGTGTTTGACTGACAGAGTCGGGTTGTCGGTGAGATCTTGGGGCTGCGCAGCAGCCCCGGCAATCTTGAGGGATACCCAATGACCAAGACCCGCAACAACCCCACCGCCTCACCCCCACCCACCCTCGGTGAAGGCTGCCTGGCCCGCTACGACCCTGAAGCCCTGGCCGACACCGATGGCACCGATTTCCCCGGCGCTGCCGAACTGTGGCAGCAGCTCAACCCACCTGACGCCGCCAGCGCTCCAGCAGCGGGCGCGCCAGCAGGCACACGAACACCGGCCCACCCGCCAGCAGATAAAAGTAGTAAGTGACCGCCCGCCATATCAGGATCGCCGCAGCCGCGGTCGAACTGCCCACCAGTGGTGTCAGCAGGCTGGCGGAAGTCAGCTCGGCGGCACCGGCACCGCCAGGTAGCAGGCTGAACTGGCCGGCACTGAGCGAAAGCATCTGCACCAGGAAGCTGGGGATCCACGCCAGGTCTACCCCCAACCCTCTCAAGACCAGGTACAACACGCTGTAGCGCAGGCCCCAATGGGCGCAGGTCAGGGTGAACACCAAGGTCAGCGTGCGCTTGGGCAGGCGCCAGGTCTGCAGCAGCGCGTCGACGAAGTGCAGCAGTTTGCGCGCCCAGCGGCGTTTGCGCTGCCGGCTCATGCCCAGGCGGCGCAGCAACTTGCCGTTCACGCGCATCACCGTGCGTCGGTAGCGCAACAGGCCAATCACCCCGGCCAGTGCCGTGCACAGCAGCAACGCACTGCCCAGCAACATGTTCTGCTGGCTGTGGCCCAGGCTGTGGAACAGCGAATAACCGGCAATCGCCAGCATCGCGCAGAAAAAGAACACCAGGTCATTCAGCTGGTCCATGGCAAACACCGCGCCGCTGCGTGCCGGGCCGATACGGTCGCGTGCCAGCAGGGCGATCAGGGTCAACGGGCCGCCGCTGCCGCCGGGGGTGGTGCAGATGGCGAACTCGGTGGCCATCACCACGCCCAGGCTGCGCAGGCGCCCAAGCCTTGTGCCTTGCTGGCCGAGCAGCAGGCGCAGGCGAATGGCGTTGATGACCCAGCACAGCAGGATCATGCCCAGCAGGGTCAACATCAGGCTGGGGGCGAAACGCTGCAGCCTCGGCAACAACTCGCTGCCACCGAGCAATGCCGGTACCAGCCACGCCAGGCGGTTCATGCGTTGGCCTGGCGGTCGAGCCAGGTGGACTTGGTCAGGGGCTCACGCCCCTGTTCCAGCAGCGTGTGCAAGGTGTTCAGCCAGTAGTCGCGCGACGCGCGATGACGCATGTCCACCGGGTGCAGGCCCAGGCGCAAGGTCTCGGCGTCGCGCCAGCGCCGGCATTGCCAGTCGCACAGCACCCGTGACAGGCTTCGGCGCCAGGCGCTGCGGGCGCTCCAGACCAGCCCTGGGGCCTTGATCGCGGTGAAGTCCGGCAAGCGGTACAGGTGCTGCGGCGTGCTGGTGTAGCGCAGCGGCAGGCGGCGCAGTGCCTGGCGGGTGCCTTCGCTCATCAGCCAGGCGGGCGCGACGAAACCGGCCACTGGCCAGCCCTGCTGGCCGAACAGGGCCAGGCCGTGCTCCAGGCGTTGCAGGGCCTGCTGCTGGTCGAGGGCGTAGAACTCGCCTTCATGGGTATAGATGCGACGCATGACGTATTCGCCGGGCGTGCGCGGTGGCGGGCCGTTGTCGGCATGGTAGAAACCATGCAGAGCGAGTTCGTCACCTCTGGCCAGGCGCCGTTCGAGCAAGCGGCAGAAGGTGGGTGAGCGCTGCAGGGGGTTGCAGTGGTGAAAGTCTGGCACCACCAGCCAGGTCATGGGGATGCCGCCGATGGCGTCGATGGCCTGGACGAAGGGTTGGTAGTCGGGCCAGGTCTCGGGTGCGACATCGTGCAGCACCAGCATCAGGCTGCGCGATGTGGGTAGTGGCTCAACCATGGGCACGAACCTGCGGCTGGTGGCCGAGCACGGCCTGGTAGTGCTGCAGCAGGCCGGCTACCACGTTGTCCCACGAATAGTGCTGCTCGACATGGCGTCGAGCCTGTGCCCCGAGTTTACGCACACCGGCCTCGAACGCCTCTTGCACAGCCGTCGCCATGGCTTGGCTATCGTTGGGGCGGCACAAGCGCCCGCACTGTTCGTTGACGATTTCGCCGAAAGCACCGGCGCGCACCGCCACCACCGGCGTGGCGCTGGCCATCGCTTCGAGAATGACCAGGCCGAAGGTTTCCTGGTCGCCGGCGTGCACCAGCAGGTCGGCGCTGGCCATCAGCCGGGCGACTTCTGGTGCCGGGCAGAAGTGATCGATCACACTGACGTTCTGCGGCACGTTGGCCGGCATGTTCGAACCCACCAGCAGCAAGTGGTAGGGGTGGCCCAGATGCCGCATGCACTCGAGCAGCACCGGCAGGTTCTTTTCCCGCGAGCCACGGCCGGCATAGATCAGTAGGCGACTGGTATCGGCAATGCCCAGTTCGGCACGCAGTTGCGGGTCGCGCTGGCTGGGGTGGAAGGTGGCCAGGTCGACGCCCAGGCGCTGCACGTGCACATCCCGCACTCCCAGGCGGCGCAACTTGTCGGCCATGACCTGGCTGGGGGCCAGGACCCGGTCGAAATTGCCGTACAGCTTGCTGACGTAGGCCTCGACATTGGGGGTGAACCAGTTACCCATGCGGTTACTGACCAGCAGCGGCAGATCGGAGTGGTAGAAGCCGATCACCGGCACATCGAGTTTGCGTCGTGCCTCCAGCGCAGCCCAGGCGGTCAGGTAGGGGTCGCCGACTTCGATCAGGTCGGGCTTGAGCCTGCGCAGCACATTGCACCAAGGGGCCAGGCGCACCGGGAAGCGGTAGCCGTTGCCGAACGGCAGCGGCGGTGCGGGCACCTGGTAGATGCCATCGGCGTGTTGCGCGCTGGCACCAGGTATCAGCAAGCTGTGACGCACGCCCTGAATGGCGCCGAGGCGGTGGTGTTTGGCATCAAGATAGGTACGTACGCCGCCGCTGGCGGGGGCGTAGAACATGGTGATGTCGGCGATGTGCACGATCAGCATCCCTCCGGGATCGTCTTCGGGTCTGTCATCTGGCGCTAACGGGCCGGCGATGACGCGCCTAAAGGTGGACCTATCAGAAGGATAGTTTGTTCGATCGAGGTTGGGCGGGCGGGAAAGGCGGGGAGCGGTGTGGGCTTCTTCGCCGGTTAACCCGCTCCCACAGGGATTACACAGGCCCCGGGGTCTGTGCAGTTCCTGTGGGAGCGGGTTCACCTGCGAAGCAGGCGACGCGGTTTGCGATCAGATGCGGAAGCTGCCCACCAGCTGCTTCAGGCGGCCGGCCTGCTGCTCCAGGTCAGAGCAGGCGCGCAGGGTGGCCTGCAGGTTTTCCACGCCTTCCTGGTTGAGCATGTTGATCTCGTTGATGTCCATGTTGATCGCCTCGACCACGGCGGTCTGCTCTTCGGTGGCGGTGGCCACCGACTGGTTCATGCCGTCGATTTCGCCGATACGTACGGTAACGCTGTCAAGCCGCTCACCGGCCTGGTTGGCGATCTGCATGCTGTCCTGGCTATGGCGCTGGCTCTGGTCCATGGTCTCGACCGATTCGCGGGCGCCGACCTGCAGTTCTTCGATCATGGTCTGCACCTGTTGCGCCGACTCCTGGGTGCGGTGCGCCAGGTTGCGTACTTCATCGGCGACCACGGCAAAACCACGCCCGGCTTCACCGGCACGGGCCGCTTCGATGGCCGCGTTCAGCGCCAGCAGGTTGGTCTGCTGGGAAATGCTGGTGATCACCTCGAGGATCTGGCCGATGTTGACGGTTTTGCTGTTCAGCGTCTCGATATGCGCGCTGGAAGTGACGATCAGGTCGGACAGGCGGTTCATTGCCGCAATGTTGCGTTCCACCACCTGCTGCCCTTCTTCGGCCAGCAACCGCGCCGAGCTGGCGTGCTGCGAAGCCTGGGCGGCGTTGCTGGCAATTTCCTGGGCGGCGGCGCCCAGTTCGTTAATGGCGGCGGCCACGCTGTTGGTGCGGTTGGACTGTTCGTCGGAGTTGGTCATCGACGAGTTCGAGGCGCTGATGACCCGCAGGGCCACTTCGTTGACCTGCTCGGTGGCCGAGGACACTTCGCGAATCGAGCTGTGAATACGCTCGACGAAACGGTTGAAGGCGCTGCCCAGGATGCCGAATTCGTCGTGGTTGTGGATACGCAGGCGCTTGGTCAGGTCGCCTTCACCTTCGGCGATGTCTTCCATGGCGCGGGTCATAGTGTGCAGCGGCTGCATCAGCACACGGATCAGCAGGCCAAGCAGGCCGATGATGATCACTACCGCCACCAGCGTGGCAATCACTGCCGAGGTGCGGAAGGTGCTGAGCATCGAGAAGGCCTTGTCCTTGTCCACCGACAGGCCGATGTACCAGTTGGCCGACGGCAGGCCGGTGATCGGAGTGAAGGTCAGCAGGCGGGCCTGGCCTTCGCTCTGCACTTCGGTCAGCTCACTGGTCAGTTTCGGCGTGTGCTGCGGGAACAGGTCCGACAGCGACTTCATCACCAGGTCTTTGTCCGGGTGCACCAGGATCTTGCCCTGGTCGTTGACCAGGAAGGCGTAGCCCATGCCACCGAAGTTCAGCGAGTTGATGATCTGCACCAGGCCGTCCAGGGCCAGGTCACCACCGACCACGCCGACACTGCTGGAAACTTTGTTGATGATGCCGATGACCATCTTGTTGGTGGCCATGTCGATGTACGGCTCGGTCAGGATCGCGCCGGCGGCGTTCATGCCGTCCTTGTACCAAGGGCGGGTGCGTGGGTCGTAGCCGTCGGGCATCTTCGTGTCCGGGCGCACGCTGAAGCCGCCGTCGACCTTGCCCACGTATACCGTGAGAAAGCTTGAGATCAGTGCATTCTGGCCCAACAGAGTTTCTGCGTTGGCCGGGTCCTGGGCAATGTTCTGTGCCAGGTTTTCCACCAGCTTGATACGGCCTTCGAACAGGTTGCGGATGTTGGTCGAAGTGGAAGCGCCCATTTCAGCCAGATAGTTTTCCAGGTCCTCGCGGATCGCATTACGCTGGAGGTAATCGTTGTAGAGCGTGAACAGGCTGAAGGCGAGTATCACGATCAGTGATGCGGCCAAAAGAATCTTGTGGCTGAAACGAAGGCTTTTGTTCATGGCGTAATCGGTTCCGCTAAGGTTTTATATCAGGCGTTTGCACGCGTGGAGTCGCAAAGCAGTGCAACATCCCGAAAAGTCCCTTTTCGGTTGTCCCTCTCTATTAAGGCGAATATCACCCACAGGTATCGGCCGAATTAGGGTAAAGCTTGAGCAGAGGATTAAAGAGATGTCGGAATTTTCGACCATCGTTGTAGGCGCTGGCCCGGATGGCCAGCCAATTGGGCAGGCGATGAGGCTGGCCAACCGCCATGGCCTGGTGGCGGGCGCGACGGGTACTGGCAAGACCGTCACCCTGCAGCATCTGGCGGAAGCGTTCAGTGACGCGGGGGTGGCCGTATTTGCCGCCGATGTCAAAGGCGACCTGTGCGGCCTGGGCGCTGCTGGTACGCCGCAGGGCAAGGTGGCCGAGCGTATCGCCGGCATGCCCTGGCTGGGGCACACGCCCCAGGCTTACCCGGTGAGCCTGTGGGACATTGCCGGGCAGGCCGGCCACCCGCTGCGGACCACCCTCAGTGAAATGGGGCCGCTGCTGCTGGGCAACTTGCTGGAACTGACCGACAGCCAACAGGCGGCGCTGTACGCGGCGTTCAAGGTAGCCGACCGTGAAGGCCTGCTGCTGCTCGACCTCAAGGACCTCAAGGCGCTGCTCGCGCACCTGAAGGACAATCCGCAACTGCTGGGCGAAGACAGCGCGCTGATGACCACCGCCTCCACCCAGGCCCTGTTGCGCCGACTCGCTACCCTGGAGCAGCAGGGCGCCGAGGCGCTGTTCGGTGAGCCGGGGTTGCAGCTTGAGGACCTCTTGCGGCCTGACCCGGATGGTCGTGGACGTATCCACCTGCTGGACGCCAGCCGGTTGGTGCATGAGGCACCCAAGGTGTACGCGACCTTCCTGCTGTGGCTGCTGGCTGAGTTGTTCGAACAGTTGCCCGAGCGCGGCGATGCCGAAAAGCCGGTGCTGGCATTGTTCTTCGATGAAGCGCACTTGCTGTTCAACGATACGCCCAAGGCATTGCAGGATCGCCTGGAGCAGGTGGTGCGGCTGATCCGCTCCAAGGGCGTGGGGGTGTACTTCGTCACCCAGTCGCCGGGGGACTTGCCGGATGCGGTGCTGGCCCAGTTGGGCTTGCGCATTCAGCATGGCTTGCGGGCGTTTACTGCCAAGGAGCAGAAGTCGCTGCGGGCGGTGGCCGATGGCTTTCGCCCCAATCCGGCGTTCGACACCCTGGCGGTGCTGACCGAGCTGGGTATTGGCGAGGCGTTGGTGGGAACCCTGGAAGAGAAAGGCACACCAGCGATGGTGCAACGAGTGCTGATTGCACCGCCGCAATCGCGTATCGGGCCCTTGAGCGCGGCTGAGCGCAGTGCGCTGGTTGCCGCTTCGCCGCTGGCGGGGCGTTACGACAAGCCGGTGGACCGTGAATCGGCCTATGAAATGCTGACCCAGCGCAAGGGCGAACCGGTGGAGCCGGTGCCACAACCCAAAGCTGATGAGGAGAGCTTTGCCGACACGGCCGGTGAGTTTTTGCAGAGTGCGGCGGGGCAGGCGATCAAGTCGGCGGTGCGCCAGGCGGCCAACCAGTTGGGGCGGCAACTGGTGCGGGGGTTGATGGGGTCGTTGCTGGGGGGCAGGAAAAGGTAGGTTGCCTGTACCGGCCCCTTCGCGGGTAAACCCGCTCCCACAGGTTCACCACAGATATCAAGAGCTGTGCATTACCTGTGGGAGCGGGTTTACCCGCGAAGGTGCCGGTACAGAAAAAAGGCGACCCGAAGGCCGCCTCTTTCAGAACCGTATCACTCAGCCAATGGCTTTGGACGCCAGCCAGAACAGGCCGGCCGCCAGGCCCATCGACGCAGGCAGGGTCAGTACCCAGGCCAGCAGGATGGTCTTCACGGTACCGCCTTGCAGGCCGCTCTTGTTGGCGACCATGGTGCCGGCCACACCGGACGACAGCACGTGGGTAGTCGATACCGGCAGGGCGAAGATGTTGGCCATGCCGATGGCGCAAGCCGCGGTGATCTGCGCCGACATGCCCTGGGCATAGGTCATGCCTTGCTTGCCGATCTTTTCGCCAACGGTCAGTACCACGCGCTTCCAGCCGACCATGGTACCCAGGCCCAGGGCCAGGGCGACGGCCACGATCACCCAGAACGGGGCGTACTCAGTGGTGGCGGTCAGGTCTTTGCGCAGTTTTTCCAGGTCGGCCTTTTCACGGGCCTCCAGGCCTGGCAGTTTGCCGACTTTCTTCGCCGTGTCGTCCAGGCACAGCAGGTAGCGGCGCACTTCGACACGCTGGTCGGCACTGAGGCTGTGGTAGTCGGTCACGCCCTGCAGCGAGGACTGCAACGCGGCAATGGTCGGCTCAGTCTGTTGCGGGTTGCAGCTGAACTGCTCCGGCAGGTCGCTGGACTTGGCCTTGCCCAGCGCCAGGAACTCGCCCAGAGTGGCGGCGTTGCGCTGGTAGAACTGGCTCATGTGCAGGGTGGCGTCACGGGTACGCTCGATCTGGTAGGTGGTGCTGTTCAGGTCGAGGACGAACTTGGCCGGGACGATACCGATCAGCACCAGCATGATCAGGCCAATGCCCTTCTGGCCGTCGTTGGAGCCGTGCACGAAACTCACGCCCATGGCCGAGACCACCAGTACCAGGCGGTTCCAGAACGGTGGGTGCTTCTTGTCGTCGAGCTTGCGGCGCTGCTCGGGGGTCTTGTGCATCTTTGACAGCGGGCGCCACCACTTCAGGCCGATCAGAACCAGGGCGGCAACAGCGAAGCCGGCCATGGGCGAGACCACCAGCGACATGGCGATGTCGATCGCCTTCTGCCAGTTGACACCGTCGCCCAGCGGGATGTCGTTGATCAGGGCATTGGCCAGGCCGACGCCGAGGATGGAGCCGATCAGCGTGTGCGAGCTGGAGGCGGGGATGCCGAAGTACCACGTGCCCAGGTTCCAGGTGATGGCCGCAGCCAGCAGCGAGAAGACCATGGCCAGGCCGTGTCCGGTGTTCACATTGATCAGCAGTTCTACCGGCAGCAGGTGCACGATGGCATAGGCCACCCCGACACCGCCGAGCAGAACGCCAAGGAAGTTGAACACGCCGGAGAAGAACACGGCGAGGTGCGGCGGCATGGCTTTGGTATAGATGACGGTAGCTACCGCGTTGGCGGTGTCATGAAAGCCATTGATGAACTCGAAGGCGAGTACGAAGGTCAAGGCGAGCAGCAGGCTCACCAATACCCAGGCATCCAGTCCGCTGAATAAATCGATCATGAAGGTTGTCTGGCGGTCATAGGGGGGCGGGATTATGCCAGAAAACCTTGGCAATCGATGCATCTGCGACAGACCGATGGCAATCTTCCTGACGCAAGTGCGATGTGTGCGGCGGTAGGTACAGGTAGGTAAATGTCCGCTAAAAAGCACAAAATCCGGCTAAATCAGACAAAAAATTGAAGAAAAAGCCGCTTCGCCACTATTCAAACGGCCGTATGAAATTTGTGTGATTCCATTTCATCTTCGGCCTGACAGTAAAGATCGACCGCGCCCGGGCAGGCCGGGCGACGACGCGCTGGCGTGGTCCCGGGAGTCAGGGATTGTCGCTGCGCAGTTCCTTCTCCATACGTTCCAGTTCCTGGCTGAAGGCTTGGTCGCGCACGCTGGCACGCTTGCGCCAAGGTTTGCGTTCCGGATCCGGTTGGGCGGCGTAAGTAGTGACTTCGCCACCGTAAACGTCCTTGTAACGTTCAGCCTGGCGCTCGAGTTCCGCGCGCAGTTCATCTTTCGTCACAGTAGTACCTGAATTAAGTTTGATGACTGTTGTTATGCGTTGTGCAGCGTGCACATACCTTGCTGGCCGCAACGGCTTGATACAGCGGAAGGCTCCATTGCCAAGGCATCGTCGAGGCCTGCGTAATCGATTATAGCAACCGAGATTTCGCCGAACATCGTTATTTACCTAACCCTGACATCACCTGACGCAAGTAACGGGATGCATCCGACAACAGTTTGGGCCTTTCATGCAAGTTTGAAAGGCGAGACTGATAGAAGTTCGCTGCAGTGCATTAGCGGGACCATCAACAGGGTATGGAATGAAAAACGGCCTCGCCAAAAGACGAGGCCGTTGCCTGGGGACTTCTACGGTGGGTACCTGACCAGTCTCTCCAAAGAAGCCACAAGTGGCATGAGAAAGGTATAAGTAAAAGTGTCAGCGGTCAATTGCGATTATCGGCCGTTTGTTCGATAATCGCACGAGTGGGCGTTTTTTTGAGGTGTGCGATGAGTGACGAAACCCTGGCCAACGATTCCGTCAATCCAGAGTCGGCCAATCCGGAGCAGGCACGATCTGCCTCGGCAGCCCTGGCACCGCCGATCGTGGCTTCCCCGGCCAAGCGCATCCAGGCCTTTACCGGCGACCCGGATTTCATGACCTCCCTGGCGCGTGGCCTGGCTGTGATCCAGGCCTTCCAGGAACGCAAGCGCCACCTGACCATCGCCCAGATCAGCCACCGCACAGAAATCCCCCGGGCGGCGGTGCGCCGTTGCCTGCACACGTTGATCAAGCTGGGTTATGCCACCACCGACGGGCGCACCTATTCGCTGTTGCCCAAAGTGCTGACGCTCGGGCATGCGTACCTGTCGTCGACACCGCTGGCGATTTCTGCCCAGCCTTACCTGGACCGCATCAGCGACCAGCTGCACGAGGCGGCCAACATGGCTACGCTCGAAGGTGACGACATTCTTTATATAGCCCGCTCGGCCACGGTGGAGCGGCTGATTTCGGTCGACCTCTCGGTGGGCGGGCGCCTGCCTGCCTATTGCACATCCATGGGGCGCATTCTGTTGGCGGCCATGGACGACACCAGCCTGCGTGAATACCTGGAACGTGCCGACCTGAAGGCGCGTACCAGCCGTACCTTGCATGACCCCGAGTCACTGTTCGCCTGTATCCAGCAGGTACGTGCCCAGGGCTGGTGCGTGGTGGACCAGGAGCTGGAGCAGGGGCTGCGTTCGATTGCAGTGCCCGTGTATGACGCCTCGGGGCAGGTGTTGGCGGCGTTGAATGTGAGTACCCACGTTGGGCGGGTGACGCGCAGTGAGCTGGAGCAGCGGTTCTTGCCGATTTTGTTGGCGGCGAGCCGGGACCTTTGCCATCAGTTGTTTGGCTGAAGTGCCCCCGGGCGCTTTGTGCCCCCAAAATAAAACAGTAAAAACCCTTTCCTGTGCGATAAACGCACAGTGTCGTTCGCGGTGAATTGCGCCGCCTCCGCCTGCTGATTAATGTCTCTCGCAACGGTCGGCTGTGCCGACCGAACAAGAAAAACATCAGAGGCACTTACCATGAATACTGTCCCCTCGCTGCCGCGGCCGCACCCGCGCGCAGTACCGTTGTATCCAGGCTGACGCCAGCTGCATTCCTCCAACTATCGTCCTCTGTACCGGTTGATCGCGTGCAGTGGTCCGGCTGTGCCCCTCATTCTGGATAACAACAATGAACCAAGCGCAAACCAACGTCGGCAAAAGCCTCGACGTCCAGTCGTTCATCAATCAGCAGCCGCTGTCCCGCTACCAGTGGCGGGTTGTACTGCTGTGCTTCCTGATCGTCTTCCTCGATGGCCTGGACACCGCTGCCATGGGCTTCATCGCCCCGGCCCTGTCGCAGGAGTGGGGGATTGACCGCGCCAGCCTCGGCCCGGTCATGAGCGCTGCATTGATCGGCATGGTGTTCGGTGCCCTCGGTTCCGGCCCGCTGGCCGACCGTTTTGGCCGCAAGGGCGTATTGGTCGGCGCGGTGCTGGTATTCGGCGGCTTCAGCCTGGCCTCGGCCTATGCCAGCAACGTCGACCAGTTGCTGGTGTTGCGCTTTCTGACCGGTCTGGGCCTTGGCGCAGGCATGCCCAACGCCACTACGCTTTTGTCTGAATACACCCCCGAGCGCCTCAAGTCGCTGCTGGTGACCAGCATGTTCTGCGGCTTCAACCTGGGTATGGCCGGTGGTGGTTTCATTTCCGCCAAGATGATCCCGGCCTACGGTTGGCACAGCCTGCTGGTGATCGGTGGCGTGCTGCCGTTGCTGCTGGCGCTGGTGCTGATGGTGTGGTTGCCGGAGTCGGCGCGGTTCCTGGTGGTGCGTAACCGGGGTACCGACAAGGTGCGCAAGACCTTGTCGCCCATCGCGCCGCAGGTCGTGGCCGAGGCGGGCAGCTTCAGCGTACCGGAACAGAAGGCGGTGGCCGCGCGCAACGTGTTTGCGCTGATCTTCTCCGGCACTTACGGCACGGGCACCATGTTGCTGTGGCTGACCTACTTCATGGGCCTGGTGATCGTCTATCTGCTGACCAGCTGGCTGCCAACCTTGATGCGCGACAGCGGCGCGAGCATGGAGCAGGCTGCTTTCATCGGCGCCCTGTTCCAGTTCGGTGGCGTGCTGAGTGCCGTCGGCGTGGGCTGGGCCATGGACCGCTTCAATCCGCACAAGGTGATCGGCATTTTCTACCTGCTGGCCGGGGTGTTCGCCTACGCCGTGGGGCAGAGCCTGGGCAACATCACCGTATTGGCCACGCTGGTGCTGGTCGCCGGCATGTGCGTGAACGGCGCCCAGTCGGCGATGCCGTCGCTGGCGGCGCGTTTCTATCCCACCCAAGGCCGCGCCACGGGGGTATCGTGGATGCTGGGTATCGGCCGCTTCGGGGCGATTCTCGGGGCCTGGAGTGGTGCGACGTTGCTGGGGCTGGGTTGGAACTTCGAACAGGTACTGACAGCGTTGCTGGTGCCGGCGGGGTTGGCGACCGTGGGTGTGATCGTGAAAGGGCTGGTGAGCCACGCTGACGCGACTTGAGGCCCGGGGGCCGCTTTGCGGCCCTTCGCAGCACAAGGCTGCTCCTACACAGGCGACGCCGCCCCCTGTAGGAGCAGCCTTGTGCTGCGAAGAATTCGACACGGTAGTGAATGAGTAGCAGGACAACAAATTGTTCGATAATCGCACAAATAGTCGATTATCGGATTGTAAGCCACCCACCAGTCTCCTTAATCTGAGCTCACCGAAGCACCCTGACCAGGAGTCTCCAAATGGCTGCAATTCTCCCGCTTCACGAAGCCGTGAAGCAGTTCATCCAGGATGGCGATACCGTCGCCCTCGAAGGTTTTACCCACCTGATCCCGACTGCCGCCGGCCACGAGATCATCCGTCAGGGCAAGCGCGACCTGACCCTGGTGCGCATGACTCCGGACCTGATCTACGACCAGCTGATCGGCGCCGGTTGCGCCAGCAAGCTGATCTTCTCCTGGGGGGGGAACCCAGGTGTCGGTTCGCTGCACCGCCTGCGTGATGCCGTCGAGAAACAGTGGCCGCACGCCATCGAAATCGAAGAGCACAGCCACGCCGACCTGGCCAACGCCTATGTCGCCGGTGCATCTGGCCTGCCGTTCGCCGTGCTGCGTGCCTACGCCGGTTCCGACCTGCCGAAGGTCAACCCGCTGATCAAAAGCGTCACCTGCCCGTTCACCGGGGAAGTGCTGGCAGCGGTGCCGTCGGTGCGCCCGGACGTTACCGTGATCCACGCGCAAAAGGCCGACCGCAAAGGCAACGTGCTGCTGTGGGGTATTCTCGGTGTGCAGAAGGAAGCCGCCCTGGCCGCCAAGCGCTGCATCGTCACCGTCGAGGAAATCGTCGACGACCTGCAGGCCCCGATGAACGCCTGCGTGCTGCCGACCTGGGCCCTGAGCGCGGTATGCCTGGTACCTGGTGGTGCGCACCCGTCCTATGCCCACGGCTACTACGAGCGTGACAACCGCTTCTACCAGGCCTGGGACCCGATTGCGCGCAGCCGCGAATCGTTCACCGCCTGGATCGACACCTACATCCGTGGCACTGCCGATTTCAACGAATTTAAGGCCAAGCTGGCCAGCACTGCGGAGGCCGCACAATGAGCTACTCCACTTCCGAAATGATGACCGTCGCCGCAGCCCGTCGCCTGCGCAACGGTGCTGTGTGCTTCGTCGGCATCGGCCTGCCATCCAAGGCTGCCAACCTGGCGCGCCTGACCTCGTCGCCTGACGTGGTGCTGATCTACGAATCCGGCCCGATCGGGGCCAAGCCAAGCGTGCTGCCGCTATCGATCGGTGACGGCGAACTGGCCGAAACCGCTGACACCGTGGTGCCGACCGGCGAGATCTTCCGCTACTGGCTGCAAGGTGGGCGCATCGATGTCGGCTTCCTCGGTGCCGCCCAGGTCGACCGCTTCGGCAACATCAACACTACCGTGGTCGGTGATTATCACGCCCCGAAAACCCGCCTGCCGGGTGCTGGTGGCGCACCGGAAATCGCCGGTTCCGCCAAGCAGGTGCTGATTATCCTCAAGCAGTCGCCGCGTGCCTTCGTCGACAAGCTGGACTTCATCACCTCGGTTGGCCACGGTGAAGGCGGTGACTCGCGCAAACGCCTTGGCCTGCCAGGCGATGGCCCGGTCGGCATCATCACCGACTTGTGCATCATGGAGCCGGAAGCCGGCACCCACGAATTCGTCGTCACCGCCATCCACCCGGGCGTGACCCGTGAGCAGATCATCGCCGACACTGGCTGGGCGATCCGCTTTGCCGACGATGTGCAGACCACTGCCGAACCTACCGAAGTCGAGCTGTCCGCCCTGCGTGACCTCGAAGCCCGTACCGCCGCGGCCCATGGCCAGGTGGCAGGAGAAGCCTGATGCGTGACGTATTCATCTGTGACGCCATTCGCACCCCGATCGGCCGCTTCGGCGGCGCCCTGGCCGGCGTGCGGGCCGACGACCTTGCCGCCGTGCCGCTGAAAGCGCTGATCGAGCGCAACCCCAGCGTGCAGTGGGATCAAGTTGACGAAGTGTTCTTCGGCTGCGCCAACCAGGCCGGTGAAGACAACCGCAACGTAGCGCGCATGGCGCTGCTGCTGGCCGGCCTGCCGGAGAGCGTCCCGGGCGTTACCCTGAACCGCCTGTGCGCGTCGGGCATGGATGCCATCGGCACTGCCTTCCGCGCCATTGCCAGCGGCGAAATGGAGCTGGCGATTGCCGGTGGCGTCGAGTCGATGTCGCGTGCCCCGTTCGTCATGGGCAAAGCCGAAAGCGGCTACTCGCGTAACATGAAGCTTGAAGACACCACCATCGGCTGGCGTTTCATCAACCCGCTGATGAAGAGCCAGTACGGCGTGGACTCCATGCCGGAAACCGCCGACAACGTGGCTGACGATTACCAGGTTTCGCGCGCTGACCAGGACGCTTTTGCCCTGCGCAGCCAGCAGAAGGCTGCTGCCGCCCAGGCCGCCGGTTTCTTCGCCGAAGAAATCGTGCCGGTGCGTATCGCGCACAAGAAGGGCGAGACCATCGTCGAGCGTGACGAGCATCTGCGCCCGGAAACCACACTGGAAGCCCTGACCAGGCTCAAGCCGGTCAACGGCCCGGACAAGACCGTCACCGCCGGCAACGCTTCGGGCGTGAACGACGGTGCTGCGGCGTTGATCCTGGCTTCGGCCGAGGCGGTGAAGAAACATGGCCTGACCCCACGTGCCCGGGTACTGGGCATGGCCAGCGCCGGTGTTGCACCGCGAGTGATGGGCATCGGCCCGGTGCCGGCGGTGCGCAAGTTGACCGAGCGTCTGGGTGTGGCGGTGAATGATTTCGATGTGATCGAGCTTAACGAAGCCTTTGCCAGCCAGGGTTTGGCGGTGCTGCGTGAGCTGGGTGTGGCCGACGATGCGCCGCAGGTGAACCCCAACGGCGGTGCCATCGCCCTGGGCCACCCGCTGGGCATGAGCGGTGCGCGCCTTGTGCTGACCGCGCTTCACCAACTGGAGAAAAGTGGTGGGCGCAAGGGGCTGGCGACCATGTGCGTAGGCGTAGGCCAAGGTTTGGCGCTGGCCATCGAGCGGGTTTGACCTGTACCGGCCTCTTCGCGGGCAAGCCCGCTCCCACAGGATAATCGTTGCCCACTGCACAACGGGACCTGTGGGAGCGGGCTTGCCCGCGAAGAGGCCGGTCCTGTCAGGCACAAGGCCAGTTGCCAGTCAGATAGCGAACCGAGTGTGTAACCAGGGGTGTCTAGAATTACCTGCGCACCATGATAATTAAGGACATGGCATGACCAACCAACTGTTCGACGCCTACATCACCGCGCCGGCCATGCGCGAGATCTTCTCCGACCGTGGCCGCCTGCAGGGCATGCTCGATTTCGAAGCGGCGCTGGCGCGGGCCGAGGCGGCTGCCGGGCTGGTCCCGCACAGCGCGGTGGCGGCCATCGAGGCGGCCTGCCACGCCGAGCGCTATGACGTTGGCGCGCTGGCCAATGCCATCGCCACTGCTGGCAACTCGGCGATCCCGCTAGTGAAGGCGTTGGGCAAGGTGATCGCCAGTGGCGTGCCCGAGGCCGAGCGTTACGTGCACCTGGGCGCCACCAGCCAGGACGCGATGGACACCGGCCTGGTCCTGCAACTGCGCGCTGCCCTCGAGCTGATCGAAGCCGACCTGGGCAAACTGGCCGACACCTTGTCGCGCCAGGCCTTGCAGTACGCCGACACGCCTCTGGTGGGGCGCACCTGGTTGCAGCACGCCACCCCGGTGACCCTGGGCATGAAACTGGCTGGTGTGCTGGGCGCCTTGACCCGTCACCGCCAACGGCTGCAAGAGCTACGCCCACGCTTGCTGGTGCTGCAGTTTGGTGGCGCCTCGGGCAGCCTGGCCGCCCTGGGCAGCAAGGCGATGCCGGTGGCCGAAGCCCTGGCCGAGCAGCTCAAGCTGAGCCTGCCCGAGCAGCCCTGGCACACCCAGCGCGACCGTCTGGTGGAGTTTGCCTCGGTGCTGGGCCTGGTGGCGGGTAGCCTGGGCAAGTTCGGCCGAGATGTCAGCCTGCTGATGCAGACCGAGGCGGGGGAACTGTTCGAGCCCTCCGCGCCGGGCAAGGGCGGTTCCTCGACCATGCCGCACAAGCGCAACCCGGTGGGCGCCGCAGTACTGATCGGTGCCGCGACCCGAGTGCCGGGCCTGGTCTCGACGATGCTCGCTGCCATGCCCCAGGAGCACGAGCGCAGCCTCGGCTTGTGGCATGCCGAATGGGAAACCCTGCCGGATATCTGCTGCCTGGTCTCCGGTGCACTGCGCCAGGCCCAGGTGATTGCCGATGGCATGGAGGTGGATGCCGTGCGCATGCGCCGTAACCTCGACCTGACCCAGGGGCTGGTGCTGGCCGAAGCGGTGAGCATCGTCCTCGCCCAGCGCCTGGGTCGCGACCGCGCCCACCACCTGCTGGAGCAGTGCTGCCAGCGCGCCGTAGCCGAACAGCGCCACCTGCGTGCCGTGCTGGGTGACGAGCCGCAGGTCAGCGCCGAACTGTCTGCCGAAGAACTCGATCGCCTGCTCGACCCTGCCCATTACCTGGGGCAGGCCCGCGTCTGGGTAGCGCGCGCCGTGTCCGAACATCAACGTTTCACTGCCTGAAGGAGACCGCTGTGGCGCACTTGCAACTGGCCGATGGCGTTTTGAACTACCAGATCGATGGCCCGGAAAACGCCCCGGTGCTGCTCCTGTCCAACTCGCTGGGCACCGACCTGGGTATGTGGGACACGCAGATTCCCCTGTGGAGCCAGCACTTGCGCGTGCTGCGCTACGATACCCGTGGCCACGGTGGGTCGCTGGTCACTGAAGGCCCTTACAGCATCGAACAGCTGGGCCGTGACGTGCTGGCCCTGCTCGATGGCCTGGACATCGCCAAGGCGCATTTCGTCGGCCTGTCTATGGGTGGCCTGATCGGCCAGTGGCTGGGCATCAATGCAGGCCAGCGCCTGCACAGCCTGACCCTGTGCAACACCGCCGCCAGAATCGCCAACGACGAGGTGTGGAACACCCGCATCGACACCGTGCTCAAGGGTGGCCAGCAGGCCATGGTCGACCTGCGCGATGCCTCCATCGCCCGCTGGTTCACCCCTGGCTTCGCCCAGGCCCAGCCAGCGCAAGCCCAGCGCATCTGCCAGATGCTGGCGCAAACCAGCCCACAAGGTTATGCCGGCAACTGCGCAGCGGTGCGAGATGCCGATTACCGCGAGCAGTTGGGCCGTATCCGGGTGCCAGCGCTGATCGTTGCCGGTACCGAAGACGTGGTGACCACCCCGGAGCACGGCCGTTTCATGCAGGCCGGTATCGAAGGTGCCGAGTACGTCGACTTCCCGGCGGCACACCTGTCCAACGTCGAAATCGGCGAGCGCTTCAGCCGCCGCGTGCTCGACTTCCTGCTGGCTCACTGAGGACAACGCCATGGACGAGAAACAACGTTACGACGCCGGTATGCAAGTACGCCGCGCAGTGCTTGGCGATGCCCACGTGGACCGCAGCCTGGAGAAACTCAACGACTTCAATGGCGAGTTCCAGGAGATGATCACCCGCCACGCCTGGGGTGACATCTGGACCCGCCCGGGCCTGCCACGGCATACCCGAAGCCTGATTACCATCGCCATGCTGATCGGCATGAACCGCAACGACGAGCTGAAGCTGCACCTGCGCGCGGCAGCCAACAACGGCGTGACCCGCGACGAGATCAAGGAAGTGCTGATGCAGAGCGCGATCTATTGCGGCATTCCGGCGGCAAATGCCACTTTCCACCTGGCTGAGTCGGTGTGGGATGAACTGGGTATAGAGTCGCGACAGCAGTAATGCCTATACCAGCGGTAGGGCCATGGAGTGTTTACATGGCCGCATTCTTCTGCCGCATGGCCACCGGGCCGGCGTTGGTCTCGACAGCACGCTTCAGGGCCGGGCACAGGCCCAGCATGAACGCAGCTTCTGCCACCACGAACAGCGGCCCGATGATCAGCCCGCTGACATCATCGACAAACGCCGGCTTGCGGCCTTCGTAGTAATGGCCAACGAACTGGATGATCCAGCCCACCACGAACGCCCCCAGCCCGGCGCCGAGCCACAGCGCTGTCGTCTGCATCGCCAGCACCTGGCCGACCCACAGGCATAGCCCCAACAACAACCCCATCACCAGGCCGAAGCGCAGGTCCAGACGCAGGTAGAACCAGACCGAGGCTGCCGCCGCCGGCAGGGCAGGGGACAGCCACATGCCGGCCACCTCCCAACCCGGGCGCGACAGCAGGATGGTCACCGCCAGCACGATCATCGGGATACCGACGAAGTGGGTGGCGATGTTGCGTGGGTCGCGGTGGTAGCTGGCGTATTGGCTCAGGTGGTCGACGAGGGTTTTCATTGTTGTGCCTCCCTGGTTGCCTGATCGAGGTGTATTGCCTGTTCTGGCCTCTTCGCGGGTAAACCCGCTCCCACAGGGTCACCACAACTCCTGAGGGCTGCGCTGTACCTGTGGGAGCGGGTTTACCCGCGAAAGGGCCGGTACAGGCGACCGATATAGCTCAGGATAGCCCGCCCCTGCCACCATCATCAGCTCAGCGAATGGCAGCAGACCGCACCGGCCTATCCAGCCCCATCAGCGTCTCGATCATCGCTCGCGCCGCCGGCGACAGCCGGTAGCCGCTGCGGCTGACCACTCCGCAACGCACGCTCAGCACCTCCAGCGCCGGCGGCAGGTTGCGCCAGTGCAGGCGCACCAGGCGACCGCTGGCCAGGTCTTCGGCAACGGCCTCTTCGCTGGCGCTGCCGATGGCGTCGCTGGCCTGCACCACGCTGCGCAGCACTGCCAGGTGCTCGGTCTGCAGGTGCGGGGTGAAGTCATCTGCAGCACTGCCGAAGCTGTGTTCCAGGCTCGGGATGGCGCGACTGAAGGCAGGTTGGGTGATGCCCATGGCCTCGGCGGCGCGGACGAAGCTGCGGTATTCGGTGAGGGCGATGAAGTAGCGCAGCTGACGGAGGTCCATGTCACGGCTCTGGGGCGGGGATCAAGCGCCTATTCAAGCGGTTGCTGCATATGTCGTCAAAGAAGGTTTATTGATTTGTTTATATCTTAGGGTTATTTGTTGTGGCATCTGGTCTCTTCGCGGGTAAACCCGCTCCCACAGGTTCGGCACAGATTCTGAAACTGTGGCGAACCTGTGGGAGCGGGCGTGCCCGCGAAGAATTCAAAGCAGATTCAGCGGGTAACTCACGATCAACCGGTTCTCGTCGAACGAGTTGGTGCTGAAGTCCCGGCGCATGGTGGAGTTGCGCCACTTCAGCGACAGGTCCTTGAAGCTGCCCGACTGCACCACATAGGCCAACTCGGTTTCCCGCGCCCATTCCTTGCCATCGTCCACGCCGCCTGCGGTGACGTTGTCACCTTTGATGTAGCGGTTCATCAGGGTCAGGCCTGGCACGCCGACGGTGGCGAAGTTGAAGTCATGACGCACCTGCCAGGAGCGTTCCTTGGCATTGTCGAAGCTGGAGTTGTAGCTGTCGTTGGCCAGGGTGCCGCCGCTGGTGCCGTTGACCCGCATCCAGGCGTTGTCGCCGCTGACCTTCTGCAAGCCGACGTAGAAGGTGTGGCCCTGATAGCGCGCCGAGAACATGGCCGAGGCGGTGCGGTTGTCCAGTTCGCCAGCGCGTTCGGCGCCGTCTTCCTTACCGATGAAGTAGCCCAGGTTGGCGCCCAGGGTCCAGTCGCCCAAGGGTTGGCTGTGCACCAGATTGAGGTATTGCTGGCGGTAGATGTCCTTGAGCTGGGCGTCCCACAGGCCGATCATCGTGCGCTTGTCGTTGAAGGTGTACTCGCCGCCGCCAAAGTTGAAACGGTCGGAGGTGAACGCTGCCTTACCGTTCAGTGACATGTCTTCCATGCTGGCGTCGTTGCGTGGGCTGTTGCCGCGGAACTGGCCAGCGTACAGGGTCAGGCCAGCGATTTCCTTCGAGGTCAGCTGGCCGCCGCGGAAGGTTTGCGGCAGCGAGCGGCCGTCGTCCGAGCGCAGGATCGGCAGTACCGGCATCCATTCACCCACTTTCAACTCGGTTTCGGACAGCTTGGCTTTCAGTGCCACGCCTAGGCGGCCGAAGTCATCGGCGGGGCGGCCATCGTCGTGCACCGGCAGCAAGTGGGTGTTGGTGGTGCCTTTGCCGCCGTCAAGCTTGACCGAGTACAGGCCCAGTACGTCCACGCCAAAACCGACGGTGCCCTGGGTGAAGCCTGAGCGGGCGTCGAGGATGAAGCTCTGCGTCCATTCCTCGGCCTTGGCCTGCGAGTGGGCCGGGTCGACAAAGTTGCGGTTGATGTAGAAGTTGCGCAGGTTGAGGGTGGCCTTGGCGTCCTCCAGGAAACCACCGTTGTCGGCGGCGAACACGGGGAGTGCGCAGGACATGGCCAACAGGCCGGGCAGCAGCTGGCGTGCGGGTTGCAAAGTGCTCATCTGTCGTGGATCTCTTGTTTTTATGGGCGAGCCGGTGCGCTGCAGGATGCGGCCTGCAGGTGCGGGTCTTTTGGGATGAACCGGGGCAACGTTGCGTGGAGAGGATGGTGCGGGGTAGGGCAGGGGTGAGGCAATTCGCCGCAAACGGAAACGGGCGATAATCGAACGGAATGTTCCGGTTGGTTAATTGTTTTTCTGTACTGGCCTCTTCGCGGGTAAACCCGCTCCCACAGGTACTGCACAGCCTTCAGAATTTATGCAAAACATTGTGGGAGCGGGTTTACCCGCGAAGAGGCCGCCTGCACAGGCAACCGACAAACAAAAAGCCCACCGCTACAGGTGGGCTCTTTGCTGTCACAGGGCCGATCAGCCTTTCGGTGCTTCCACCGATGCCTGCTGGTTGGCCTGCCCGGTCTGCTCGTACCAGCCACCGCCAAGCGCCTTGTACAGGTTGACCTCGCTGGTCAGCTGCGACAGGCGGTCGCCGATCAGCGCCTGCTGGGCGCTGAACAGGTTACGCTGGGCGTCGAGGAAAGTCAGGTTGCTGTCGATACCGATGCGATAGCGGCGTTCGGCCAGGCGGTAGTAGTCCTGGTTCGCCTGTACCAGGTCGCGTTGCGCCTGCAGCTGCTCTTCGAAGGTCTTGCGCGCCGCCAGGCCATCGGAGACTTCCTGGAAGGCGGTCTGGATGGTCTTTTCGTACTTGGCGACGTTGATGTCCTTCTGGATCTTCGAGTAATCCAGGCTGGCCTTCAGGCTGCCGGCGTTGAAGATCGGCAGGTTGATCTGCGGCTGGAACAGCCAGGTGCCTTGGCCGCCCGCGAACAGGTGACCCATGTCGGGGCTCAGGCTGCCGGCGTTGGCGGTCAGGCTGATGCTCGGGAAGAACGCTGCACGGGCCGCACCAATGTTGGCGTTGGCGGCTTTGAGCAGGTGCTCGGCTTCCTGGATATCCGGGCGACGCTGGAGGATGTCCGACGGCAGGCCGGCCGGTACTTCGGCCAGTTGGTCGGCATTGAGCTCCAGCGGCTTGGCCAGGTCGGCGGGAATGCCGGTGCCCAGCAGCACGGTCAGGCTGTTGACGTCCTGGGCGACCAGGCGCTGGTACTGCGAGTACTTGACCCGGGCGCCTTCCACGGCGGTGCGCGCCTGGCTGACGTCGAGTGCCGAGGCTACGCCGACTTCGTTGCTGCGACGGGTGAGGTTGTAGCTTTCCTCATAGGTCTTCAGCGTTTCTTCGGTCAGCTTGAACAACGCCTGGTCGGCCTGCCAGGTGTAGTAGGCGTTGGCCACGCTGGCCACCAGGCTGATCTGCGTGGAGCGACGTGCCTGCTCGCTGGACAGGTAGGTTTCCAGGGCCTGCTCGGTCAGGCTGCGCACACGGCCGAACAGGTCCAGCTCATAGGCGCTGACGCCCAGGGTGGCCGAGTACTGGCTGGTGATGCCCGCCTGACCGGTTTGCGACATGTTCGCCGGCACCCGCTGGCGGCTGCCGCTGCCGTCGGCCGAAACCGCCGGGAACAGGTCGGCGCGCTGGATGCGGTACTGCGCACGGTAGGCATCGATGTTCAACGCGGCGACGCGCAGGTCGCGGTTGTTGACCAGCGCGGTCTGGATCAGCTGCTGCAGTGCCGGGTCGTGGAAGAACTGGCGCCAGCCCTGCTCGGCGGCGGCAACCTCCGCCGACTGCGTCGGCGAGTACGCAGGGCCTTGCGGCCACTGCGCAGCCACCGGCGATTCCGGGGTCTGGTAGTCAGGGATCAGCGAGCAGCCGCCAAGAATGAAAGCGGTTACTGCCAGGGACAACAAAGACTTGGTCATTGCCCAGCCTCATAACGTGGAGTTTCAGGGGTGACGTCTTTTTCCGGCTCTTTGCTGCCGAACAGTGACGACACTGCGACGAAGAACAGTGGTACCCAGAAGACAGCCAGCACGGTCGCACTGATCATGCCGCCGATCACGCCAGTACCGATGGCGTGCTGGCTGCCGGCACCGGCGCCACTGGCGATGGTCAACGGTACCACGCCGAGGATGAACGCCAGCGAGGTCATGATGATCGGGCGCAGACGCATGCGGCACGCCTCGATCGCCGCGTCGTACAGGCTGCGGCCTTGTTCGTGCAGTTCCTTGGCGAATTCGACGATCAGGATGGCGTTTTTCGCCGCCAGGCCGATGGTGGTCAACAGGCCGACCAGGAAGTACACGTCGTTGGACAACCCGCGCAGGCTGGTGGCGATCAGGGCACCGATGATACCCAGTGGTACTACCAGCACCACGGCGATCGGGATCGACCAGCTTTCGTACAGCGCTGCCAGGCACAGGAACACGAACAGTACCGAGAGGGCGAACAGCGCCGGCATCTGCGAACCGGAGAGTTTTTCCTCGTAGGACATGCCGGTCCAGGAGAAACCGATACCACTTGGCAGTTCGCCAGCAATGCGCTCGACCTCGGCCATGGCTTCACCGGTACTGTAGCCCGGGGCCGGTGCACCGAGGATTTCCATCGCCTCGACGCCGTTGTAGCGCGACAGCTTCGGCGAACCGTAGGTCCATTCGCCCTTGGCGAAGGAAGAGAACGGCACCATTTCGCCAGCGCCATTGCGCACGTACCACTTCTGCAGGTCTTCCGGGCTCATCCGCGCGTTCGGCTCGCCCTGGATGTACACCTTCTTGACCCGGCCACGGTCGATGAAGTCGTTGACGTAGCTGGCACCCAGGGCAATCGACAGGGTGTTGTTGATATCGGCGATGGTCACGCCCAGGGCGCTGGCACGTTCGTCATCGATGGTCAGCTGGTACTGCGGCTCATCGTTCAGACCGTTCGGGCGCACGGCGCTGAGGATCTTGCTCTGCGCGGCCTTGGCCAGGAACTGGTTGCGTGCTTCCATCAGCTTGGTATGGCCGACACCACCGCGGTCCTGCAGGAACACGTCGAAGCCGGTGGCGTTACCCAGTTCGAGCACCGCAGGCGGGGCAAAGGCGAACACCATCGCATCGCGGAAGGTGAAGAAGTGCTGCTGGGCGCGCTGGGCAAGGGCGAATACGCTGTTTTCCTTGGAGCGCTCATCCCACGGCTTGAGCATGATGAACGCCATACCCGAGCTCTGGCCGCGGCCGGCAAAGTTGAAGCCGTTGACGGTGAACACCGAAGCCACGGTGTCGGCCTCTTCGTTGAGCAGGTACTCACGCATCTGGTCGACCACCACCTGGGTGCGCTCGGCACTGGAACCGGCCGGGGTCTGCACCTGGGCGAACAGTACACCCTGGTCTTCTTCCGGCAGGAACGCGGTAGGGATGCGGGCGAACAGCCAGATCATGCCGACCACGATCAGTGCGTAGGCCAGCAGGAATGGTGCCTTGTTGCGAAGGATGGTGCCTACGCTGCGCTCGTAGCCGGTAACACTGCGGTCGAAGTTGCGGTTGAACCAGCCAAAGAATCCGCGCTTGGCTACATGATGCTCGCCCTTCTTCAGCGGCTTGAGCATGGTGGCGCACAGGGCCGGGGTGAAGATAAGCGCCACCAGCACCGACAGGCCCATGGCCGAGACGATGGTGATGGAGAACTGCCGGTAGATCACACCCGTGGAGCCGCCGAAGAACGCCATGGGCAGCAGTACTGCCGACAGCACCAGGGCGATACCCACCAGGGCACCCTGGATCTGCTCCATCGAGCGCTTGGTCGCTTCCTTGGGCGGCAAGCCTTCCTCGGACATCACCCGCTCGACGTTCTCCACCACGACGATGGCGTCGTCCACCAGCAAGCCGATGGCCAGGACCATGGCGAACATGGTCAGGGTGTTGATGCTGAAGCCGGCAGCGGCAAGGATGCCGAAGGTCCCCAGCAACACTACCGGTACGGTCATGGTGGTGATGATGGTGGCGCGGAAGTTCTGCAGGAACAGGTACATCACCAGGAACACCAGGACCACGGCTTCGATCAGGGTGTGGATCACGCCGCTGATCGATTCGGTGACCACCGGGGTGGTGTCATACGGGAATACCGCTTTCACCCCGGGCGGGAAGAACGGTTCCAGGTCGGCGATGGTCTGGCGCAGTGCCTTGGCGGTGTCCAGGGCGTTGGCGCCAGTGGCCAGCTTTACTGCCAGGCCGGAGGCCGGCTTGCCGTTGAACTGGGCGCTGACGGCGTAGTTTTCACCACCCAGGCCAACCTGGGCGACATCACCCAGACGTACCTGCGAACCGTCGCTGTTGACCTTGAGCAGGATCTTCTCGAACTGCTCGGCAGTCTGCAGGCGGGTCTTGCCGATGATGGTGGCGTTCAGCTGGGTACCCGGCATGGCCGGCAGGCCGCCGAGCTGGCCGGAGGACACCTGCACGTTCTGCGCGGCCACGGCGGTCTTGACGTCGACCGGGGTCAGCTGGAACTTGTTCAGCTTGGCCGGATCGAGCCAGATACGCATGGCGTACTGCGCACCGAACACCTGGAAGTCACCTACACCCGCGGTACGCGAGATCGGGTCCTGCATGTTGGAGACGATGTAGTTGGCCAAGTCATCCTTGGTCATGCTGCCGTCTTCGGACACCAGGCCGATCACCAGCAGGAAGTTCTTCACTGCCTTGGTGACGCGAATACCTTGTTGCTGCACTTCCTGCGGCAGCAGCGGGGTGGCCAGGTTCAGCTTGTTCTGGACCTGCACCTGCGCGGTGTCGGGGTTGGTGCCCTGCTCGAAGGTGGCGGTAATGGTCATGCTGCCGTCGGAGTTACTTTCCGACGACACATAACGCAGGTTGTCGATACCGTTGAGCTGCTGCTCGATCACCTGGACCACGGTGTCCTGCACGGTTTGCGCCGAGGCGCCCGGGTAGGTCACGGCGATGGCGATGGCCGGCGGCGCGATGCTGGGGTACTGGTTGATCGGCAGCTTCAGGATCGACAAGGCGCCGACCAGCATGATCACCAAGGCGATCACCCAGGCGAAGATCGGGCGATCGATAAAGAACTTCGACATGGTTTACTCCGCTTTGGCGTCTGCTTTCGCCGTGCTGGCCTGAACAGGGCTGGCCGGCTTCTTGACGTTGGTGGCTTCGCTGACCTTGACCTCGACGCCCGGGCGCACGTACTGCAGCCCCTCGGTGATCAGGCGGTCCCCCGGGTTCAGGCCTTCCTCGATCAGCCAGTCGCTGCCCAGGGTACGGTTGGCTTTGAGCTGACGCAGTTCGACCTTGTTCTCCTGGTTGACCACCAGCGCGGTTGGCGCGCCTTTCAGGTCGCGGGTCACGCCCTGTTGCGGGGCCAGGATGGCGTTGGCGTTGACCCCGGCCTTGAGCCGCGCATGCACGAACATGCCTGGCAGCAGGGTGTGATCGGGGTTGGGGAACAGGGCGCGCAGGGTTACCGAACCGGTGGTCTCGTCGACCGCGACTTCGGAGAACTCCAGGCGGCCCTCCTGCTGGTACAGGCTGCCATCTTCCAGCACCAGTTGCACCGAGGCGGCGTTGTCGCCGGCCTTTTGCAGCTGGCCGCTTTCCAGGTCACGGCGCAGCTTGAGCAGCTCGGCGGTGGACTGGGTGACGTCGACGTAGATCGGGTCGAGTTGCTGGATGGTGGCCATGGCGTTGGTCTGGCCATTGCTCACCAGTGCACCTTCGGTGAACGAAGAACGGCCGATACGACCGCTGATCGGTGCCAGGACCTTGGTATAGCGCAGGTCGATCTGCGCACTTTTGAGCGAAGCCTCGGCCTGCAATCGTTTGGCATTGGCGTCGTCGTATTCCTGCTTGGAGACAGCCTGTTCGTCGATCAGCTGCTTGTAGCGCTCGGCCAGCGAGCGGGTGGCCTGCAGGTTGGCCTGGGCATTGGCCAGGGTGGCTTCGTACACGGCAGGGTCGATCTGGTACAGCTGCTGGCCTTCCTTGACCTCGCTGCCTTCCTTGAACAGGCGCTTGAGGATGATGCCGTTGACCTGCGGACGCACTTCGGCGACGCGGTAGGCACTGGTACGCCCCGGCAATTCCGAGGTCAGGGTGAAGGTTTGGGGCTGGATGGTCACGACGCCGACCTGAGGAGCCTGCGCCGCTGGCGCTGCTTCTTCTTTCTTACAGCCACTGAGCAGGGTTGCCAGGGCGACGGCGGAAACCAGAGCGGTAACGGCTGGCTTGAATTGCATGAGGATCCTCGGGTCGCTGGAGCTGGGAGACGCTCAAGAGTAATGGAAGAGTCTTGGTATGGAAAAATTGCTATCCGGTGGATAAATAGCTTGCTAAGGAATATACTTACATTCATGGTTGTTTGTAAATACCGCTGGGTTGTACTCAGGTACTGCCTCAGCCCTTGATTAGCTCATCCGCGAGGCACATTGCAGAGGTGCCCCCGGAGTGTTGCCCCTGCGCGCCGCGCGTTCGGGGTAGATGAGGTTTGTACTGCCATGGTCCGTCGAACCAAAGAAGAAGCCCAGGAAACCCGTGCCCAGATCATCGAGGCGGCGGAAAAGGCCTTCTACAAGCGCGGGGTTGCGCGAACCACCCTGGCCGACATCGCCGAACTGGCGGGTGTGACGCGGGGGGCGATCTACTGGCACTTCAACAACAAGGCCGAGTTGGTGCAGGCGCTGCTCGACAGCCTGCATGAGACCCATGACCATCTGGCGCGGGCAAGCGAAAGCGAGGACGAAGTGGACCCGCTTGGTTGCATGCGCAAGTTGTTGCTGCAAGTGTTCAACGGGCTGGTGCTCAATGCCCGAACCCGGCGTATCAATGAAATCCTGCATCACAAGTGCGAGTTCACCGATGACATGTGTGAAATTCGCCAGCAGCGCCAAGGTGCGGTGCTGGATTGCCACAAGGGCATCACCCTGGCGTTGGCCAATGCCGTACGTCGGGGGCAGTTGCCAGGCGAGCTGGATGTCGAGCGCGCGGCGGTAGCCATGTTTGCCTACGTCGATGGCCTGATCGGGCGCTGGCTGTTGCTGCCTGACAGTTTCGATCTGTTGAAGGATGTCGAAAAATGGGTCGACACCGGGCTGGATATGCTGCGCTTGAGCCCGGCTCTGCGCAAATAACACTTTGTTAAGGATTGTTAGGGAGTGTTTCCCCTTTGTATTAAGGGGGGATTAATGCTTTCGGGTGACCTTGAACAAATCACAGATCCTGTGGGAGCGGCCTTGTGTCGCGATAGGGCTGCGCAGCAGCCCCGGCAATTTGTGCATCACTGCTGAAATCCTGGGGCCGCTTCACGGCCCTTTCGCGACACAAGGCCGCTCCCACAGAGATCGCGTAGCTTCTAGCGTCCGCGCAGTTGCCGGTCGGGCAATGCAAGCGCTGCAAACAGTCCCAGCACAGCTACCCCGGCACTCCCCATCAGCAAATGCCGGAACGTTTCCAGCAACCGCCCTTGGGTCACCAGGTCCACTTCACCGGCCTTCAGGCTCCCCAGCAACGGATTACCCAGCGACTCGAACCCGCCCTGGTGCAGCAGCGCCAGCAGCAGGCTGGACATGCACGCCACGCCCATGGCCCCGCCCAGCGAACGGAACAGGTTGGTGGTGCTGGTGGCCACGCCGATGTCCTTGCTGTCCACCGCGCTTTGCGTACCTACCAGCGAGGTCGGGAACTGCAGCCCGCAGGCGATGCCTGTCAGCAGCATGAACAGCGCACTGGGCAAGGCCGACTGCGGTGGGGTCAGCGCCATGGCGAAAATGGCCAGCGGCATCAGCAGCGCGCCGGCCAGGATCTGCGGCTTGTAGCGCCCGGTCAGGCTGGTCATGCGCCCGCCGGTGAAGGCACCCATGGGCAGACCCATCACCAGCGGCAGGAGGTGCAGGGCAGCACTGTCGGCGCCGGCGCCGGTAATGCCCTGGTAGCGCAACGGCATGAGCATGGTCAGGGAGATCGACTGGAAGCTGGCGAAGAAGATCACGCCCCAGCACAGCACCGCCACGCGATTGCCGAACAGGCCGAGTGGCAGCAGCGGCTCCGGGCAGCGGCGTTCATGGGCGATGAACAGCACCAGACCCAGAGCGGCGCAGGTGAACAGGGCCAGTACGGCCGGGTCGACCCAGGCGTGGCCCTGGCCGACCAGGGTAATGCCCAGCAACAGGCTACCCAGGCCGAGGATCAGCAGTACGGCGCCGAGGTAGTCCACCTGCGCCTCGCGGCGCTGTGCCGGCATACCGCCAAGGGCACGGCGGATCGCCCACAGCGCAACCAGCCCCAGCGGCAGGTTGATCCAGAACACCCAGCGCCATGACAGGTATTCGGTCAGCCAGCCGCCCAGCACCGGCCCGGCGACGCTGGCCACCGCGTACATGCTGCTGAAGTAGCCCTGGTAGCGGCCGCGCTCTCGCGGGGGTACGAAGTCGCCGATGATCGCCTGGCTCACCGAGACCATGCCGCCTGCGCCAATGCCCTGCAGTACCCGGGCCAGCAGCAGTTGCTGCATGTCCTGGGCCAGGGCGCAGGCGATCGAGGCCAGGGTGAACAGGCTGATGCCGGTGAGGATCATCCGGCGCCGCCCGTACAGGTCGCCCAGCTTGCCGTAGATTGGCACGGCCACGGTCATCGCCACCATGTAGCCGGAGATGATCCAGGCCAGCAGGCCGACATCGTTGAACTGAGCCGAGATCGCCGGCAGCGAGACGGCGACGATGGTCTGGTCCAGTGCGCCGAGGAAGATGACCAGCATCAGGGCGGTGAGCACGTTGCGCAGAGTGGTGGGGGGCAGGGCGGCGGTCACGGGAATACCTTGTTTGTCTTTGGCGGCCTCTTCGCGGGTGAACCCGCTCCCACAGGTATGTCGCTGTTCCTGAGGGCAACGCCGTACCTGTGGGGGCGGGTTTACCCGCGAAAGGGCCCTCGGATTGTAACCTGAGTTAGGTAGCTTCCTATGTACTATCTGCATCCCCTATGCAAGATCGGCATTGGCGCATTCATCCAGTGCTGCATGGCTGCGTGATATCGTTGGTGTGCCGCAGAGGCCGAAAACCGGGGCTTGCACCAGCATGGTGCAACATTATGCCGCAGGCTTTTCGCGCCGCTGTCTCCCACACCTTTTATTCCTCTGCCTGCATGTCGAGCATGACCGCCCAGATGGCGACGGTTGGAACAGGCCAGGTAGACCCGATTACAGGGGTCGGTAGTTACCGTTCGAATTTCAACTTTTTTTGCGGAGTGATCATGCCCAAGGCTTCCCATCAAGATCTGCGTTTTGCCTTCCGCGAGCTGCTCGCTTCAGGTTTCTGTTATCACACCGCATCGGTGTTCGACCCGATGTCGGCACGCATTGCCGCAGACCTGGGCTTCGAGGTCGGCATCCTCGGTGGTTCCGTCGCTTCGTTACAGGTACTGGCCGCACCGGACTTCGCCCTGATCACCCTCAGCGAGTTCGTCGAGCAGGCCACCCGTATTGGTCGCGTGGCGCAACTGCCGGTACTGGCTGACGCCGACCACGGTTATGGCAACGCGCTGAACGTCATGCGCACGGTCGTCGAACTGGAGCGCGCCGGTGTGGCTGCGCTGACTATCGAGGACACCCTGCTGCCTGCCCAGTTCGGGCGCAAGTCCACTGACCTGATTCCGGTTGAAGAGGGCGTCGGCAAGATCCGCGCGGCGCTGGAGGCGCGGGTCGATTCGTCGCTGTCGATCATTGCCCGGACCAACGCTGGCGTGCTCACCACCGAAGAAATCATCGTACGTACCCAGAGCTATCAGAAGGCCGGAGCCGACGGTATCTGCATGGTGGGGGTGAAGGACTTCGAGCAGCTTGAGCAGATTGCCGAGCACCTGACTGTGCCGCTGATGCTGGTGACCTACGGCAACCCGAACCTGCGCGACGACGAGCGCCTGGCGCGCCTGGGCGTGCGCATCGTGGTTGATGGTCACGCGGCCTACTTTGCCGCGATCAAGGCCACCTACGACTGCCTGCGGCTGCAGCGCGGCCAGCAGAACAAGTCGGAAAACCTCAGCGCCACCGAACTCTCGCATACCTATACCCAGCCCGAGGACTACATTCGCTGGGCCAAGGAATACATGAGCGTCGAGGAGTGACAACGCCATCCCTGTAGGAGCGGCCTTGTGTCGCGAAAGGGCTGCTTAGCAGCCCCGACAATATTTGATGTGGCCAAGATCCTGGGACCGCTGCGCGGTCCTTTCGCGACGCAAGGCCGCTCCCACATGGGCCTTACAAGTCCCGATCCCACTCCGGTTCGTCCCTGAACCGCTGCACCAGGAAATCCAGCATGCTGCGCAAGGTCGCCGGCATGTGCTTGCGCGAGGTGTACACCGCATTCAGGTTCAACTCGCGCGGCTTGGCCTCGGGCAGCAGGCGCACCAGTTCGCCCCGGCGCAGGGCCTCCGCGGCCTGGTAGGTCGGCAGCATGGCGATACCTGCGCTGGCCAGCGCCGCTTTCTGCAGTGTCATCGCCTCGTTGGCACTGATGTTCCCCGCCACCGGTACGGCGATCTGCTGGCCGGCCACCTCGAAATGCCACAGGCTGTGGCCGAAGTAGGCATGAGTCAGGCAGTTGTGCCGGCTCAGTTCCTCTACCCGTTTTGGCGTACCGTGCTCGCGCAGGTAGGCCGGTGCCGCACACACTACCGAGCGGCACACGCTCAGGCGCCTGGCGATCAGGTTGGGGTCCAGGTCATTGCTGGTGCGGATGGCCAGGTCGATGCGCTCGTCCACCAGGTTGACCGTGCGATCGAGCATCTGCAGTTCCACCTTTACCCCGGGGTAGCGCCGGACGTAGGTGGCCACTGCATCCACCAGCTGGGCCTGACCGAACGAGGTGCTGACGCTGATGCGCAGCGCGCCCTTGGGCGCGTCATCCGGCTGCTGTACCGCGGCCTGCAGGTCGCCGGCCAGTTCCAGCAGTTGTCGGCAGCGGGGCAGGGTTTCCTGGCCGGCGGCGGTAAGGCTGAGCTTGCGTGTGGTGCGTTGCATCAGCCGTGCGCCAACCCAGTCTTCCAGCTCTGCCAGGTAGCGCGACACCACGGGGCGGGACAGTTGCAGATGATCCGCTGCCGCTGACTGGCTGCCCAGGTCGACGACGGTGACGAAAACGCGCATGGCGTTGAGACGGTCCATGATTTGCCCGATTTCAGAAACAAACTATGTTCGAGCATCGCATTTTTTGTCACGGATTGGGCAACTAAGCTGTTGAGCATTGTTCATCTGACAGGTGTTTGCGATGTCTCTTTTCACTCCCTTGCGTGGCCTGCTGCTGGCCTGCGTGACCCTGGCCGGCCCGGCGCTGGCTGCCGAGCCCTTGCGGCTGGAGGTGTACAACCCCGGGCACGAGGCGATTTTCCCGGTCAGTTCGGTGATCGTCAGCGGCGAGCACGACGCCATCCTCGTCGATGCCCAGTTCGGCAAGACCCAGGCCGAGCAGCTGGTGCAGCGCCTGCGGGCAGGCGGCAAGCAGCTGACTGGTATCTACATCAGCCATGGTGACCCGGACTACTACTTTGGCCTGGATACCCTGACCCAGGCCTTCCCCGACGCCAAGGTGCTGGCTTCGGCCGCCACGGTTGCCCATATTCGCCAGACCATGGATGCCAAGCTGGCTTACTGGGGCCCCCAGATGGGCGCGGACAAGCCGGCGCGGCTGGTGCTGCCGAAGGTACTCGAAGGCAACCGCCTGATGCTGGAAGGGCAGGCCCTCGAGGTGGTCGGCCTCGACGGCCCGCAACCTGACCGCAGTTTTGTGTGGATCCCGTCGATCAAGGCGGTGGTCGGTGGCGTGGTGGTGTCGGAGAACATTCATGTGTGGATGGCTGACACGCAAACGGCCAAGTCCCACGCCGACTGGCTCGGCACCCTGGCGCACATCGAAGCGCTGGCGCCGCGCACGGTCATCCCCGGGCACTACCTGGGGGACAGCAGCCGATCACTGGAGGCCGTGCGTTTCACGGCGAACTACATTCGTGATTTCGATGCCGAGGCCGCCAAGGCGAAAGATGCCGGTGTGTTGATCGTGGCGATGAAGCGACGTTATCCGGGCCTGGCCGATGAAAGCTCGCTGGAGCTGGGGGCCAAGGTCGCCAAGGGCGAGATGAAGTGGTAATTCCGTTCAACTGATGGAGAGTGTCCCATGAGCAAGATCGCAATCATCGGTGCCACTGGCCGCGCTGGCAGCCAGTTGCTGGAAGAGGCCCTGCGCCGTGGCCACAGTGTGCTGGCCATCGCCCGCGATCCATCACGGTTGCAGGGGCGGGACGGGGTGACCGTCAAGGCGCTGGATGTCAGGGACAGTGCGGCCCTGCAAGCGGCGGTCGCGGGTGTGGACGCGGTGCTGAGTGCGGCGCATTTCTCGACCATCGAGCCGCACGCCATCATCGAGCCGGTCAAGCGGGCCGGCGTCAGGCGCCTGCTGGTGGTGGGTGGTGCCGGCAGCCTGTTGCTGCCGTCGGGGCATCGGGTGATCGACAGCCCGGACTTTCCCGAGGCATACAAGGCTGAGGCCACTGCCGGGGTGCGCTTTCTGGAGGTGTTGCAACGGGAGCCGAACCTGGACTGGACCTTCCTGTCGCCATCGGCGGAGTTCGTTGAAGGTGAGCGCAGCGGGCATTACACGCTGGGCAAGGATCATCTGCTGATCGGTGCAGATGGCAGAAGCTGGATCACCTTTGCCGATTACGCGATTGCCATGCTCGACGAGCTGGAAAAGCCGGCGCATTCGCGGCAGCGTTTTACTGTCGGCTATTGAGTCGCTCCCTTCGCGGGTAAACCCGCTCCCACAGGTACTGCACTGATTTCGATGCCGGTGTAGTACCTGTGGGAGCGGGTTTACCCGCGAAGGGGCCATTACAGGCTGGCCCGATCCTCCAGCCAATCCAGCAACTCCACTAACCCCGGCGGCAAGCTCTTGCTCTGGCTTACCAGGTAATACCCCTTGCCGGTCATCACTTTCAGCGCAAACGGCATGCACAACCGCCCTCCGCGCAAGTCATCACCGATCAGCGACCAGTCGCCGATGGCCACGCCGGTCCCCTGTGAGGCCATGGCCATCGCCATGTCCAGTGTCTCGAAATGCTGCTTTGGCCCTTGGGTGGCCAGCGTCACCCCGGCTGCCTGCAGCCACAACCGCCAGTCGTGCTCATCTCGCGACGGGTGCAGCAACATGTGTCGCGCCAGGTCCTCGACCTGCTGCAACGGTACCGGCCCCTCACGCAGTGACGGCGCACACACCGGTGTCAATTGCTCATCGAACAGCTTGCGCACGCGTAGCCCATGGTTCGGTGCATCGCCATAGACCACTGCCGCATCGAAACCCTCGCGGCGAAAATCCACCCCATGCTGCACCGTGGTGGTCAGCTCCATCGGCACGTCCGGGCGTAGCGCCTGCCATTCCATCAGGCGTGGCAGCAGCCAGCGCATCACGCAGGTCGGTGCCTTGAGCTGCAAGGTAGCGCTGCGCTCACCTACCTCACGCACCCCTTGCTCGATCAGCGCGAACACCTGCTGCACACGTGGCAGCCAGTCCTGACCTTCACGGGTCAGGATCAGCCCACGGGCCTGGCGCTGGAACAAGGCATAACCCAGATGCTCCTCAAGGGCCGCGATCTGCCGGCTGACGGCGCCCTGGGTGATATGTAACTGCTGCCCGGCACGGGTGAAGTTGCAGTGCTGGGCGGTGACCAGAAAGGTATGCAGGGCGGGCAGAGGCGGGAGGCGTTTCATTGCACTAAGCCATGATTACAGGACATGGCTAGTATGTGTTTTTTTGCATTGTGGCGATAGTCGTGGCTGGGTCCAATAAGGGCATAACCCAACAAGATTCATGGTGAAACCCGATGGCAACCTGTGGCGAAGTATTGGTCAAACTCCTCGAAGGCTATGGCGTGGACCATGTCTTCGGCATTCCTGGTGTACATACCGTGGAGCTCTACCGCGGCCTCGCGGGCTCGTCCATACGCCATGTCACCCCGCGCCACGAACAGGGTGCGGGGTTCATGGCCGACGGCTATGCGCGGACCCGTGGCAAGCCCGGGGTGTGCTTCATCATCACTGGCCCGGGCATGACCAACATCACTACCGCCATGGGCCAGGCCTATGCCGACTCGATCCCTATGCTGGTGATTTCCAGCGTGCAATCGCGCGACCAGCTGGGCGGTGGTCGCGGCAAGCTGCACGAGTTGCCCAACCAGGCGGCGCTGGTGTCGGGGGTGGCGGCGTTTTCCCACACCTTGATGAGTGCCGATGACCTGCCGCAGGTACTGGCCCGGGCGTTCGCCGTGTTCGAAGGCGCCCGACCGCGTCCCGTGCACATCGAGATCCCGCTCGACGTGCTGGTCGAACCCGCCGATCACCTGTTGCCGGGGCGCCCGGTGCGTGGCAGCCGGGCGGGGGCGGCGCCGCAGGCAGTGGCGCAGATGGCCGAGCGCCTGGCCAATGCACGGCGGCCATTGATCCTCGCAGGTGGCGGAGCGTTGGCTGCCGGCGCTGCGCTTGCGCGCCTGGCCGAACACCTTCAGGCCCCGGTGGCGCTGACCATCAATGCCAAGGGGGTGTTGCCGTCCAGCCACCCGCTGCAGATTGGTTCGACGCATTCGTTGCCGGCCACGCGGGCACTGGTGGCAGAGGCCGACGTGGTGCTGGCGATCGGTACCGAATTGGCCGAAACCGACTATGACGTGACCTTCAAGGGTGGTTTCGAGATCCCGGGCAGCCTGTTGCGCATCGACATCGACCCGGACCAGACCGTGCGCAATTACCTGCCGGAGCTTTCACTGGTAGCCGACGCCACACTGGCCGCCGAAGCGCTGCTCGGCGCCTTGCAAACCCTGCCGCAGCCCATGCGCGAAAGCACCTGGGGCGTGGCGCGGGTGGCCAAGCTGCGCCAGGCACTGGCGGCGGGTTGGGACCAGCCGACCCTGAGCCAGACGCGTTTGCTGAGCGCCATCCTCGAGCGCCTGCCCAATGCCATTCTGGTGGGCGATTCCACCCAACCGGTGTACACCGGCAACCTGACCCTGGACATGGACCAGCCACGGCGTTGGTTCAATGCCTCGACCGGCTACGGCACCCTTGGTTATGCGTTGCCGGCGGCCATGGGCGCCTGGCTGGGCAGCGCGGAGCAGGTCGGCGAGCGTGCACCTGCGGTGTGCCTGATTGGTGACGGCGGTTTGCAGTTCACCTTGCCGGAGCTGGCCAGCGCAGTGGAGGCGCAGGTGCCGCTGATCGTGTTGCTGTGGAACAACCAGGGGTACGAGGAAATCAAGAAGTACATGGTCAATCGGGCGATCGAGCCGGTGGGGGTGGATATCCATACGCCGGACTTCATTGGTGTGGCGCGGGCCTTGGGCGCGGCGGCAGAACAGGTGGCAGATGTGGCGCAGCTGCAGGTGGCGTTGGGGCAGGCAGTGGAGCGCAAGGGGCCGACCTTGATCCAGGTTGACCAGAATCAGTGGCAGGTGGCTGTGCTGGGTTGAAGTGAAGCCATTGCCTGTACCGGCCTCTTCGCGGGTAAACCCGCTCCCACAGGTACTGCACAGTTTTCAGTATCTGTGCAAAACCTGTGGGAGCGGGTTTACCCGCGAAGAGGCCGGCACAGGCAAAGCCGAACTCAGCCAGCAGTCGCTCGCAACCTGGCCACATCACGAATCGGCGGCGCGCCATACAGCCGGCTGTACTCACGGCTGAACTGTGACGGGCTTTCATACCCCACCCGGTAGGCCGCCACCGCCGCCTCGAGCCCGTCATTCAGCATCAGCCGCCGCGCCTCCTGCAGACGCAGTTGCTTCTGGTATTGCAACGGGCTCATCGACGTCACGGCCTTGAACCGGTGGTGCAAGGTCGAGGTGCTGAGGTTGACCTCCCTCGCCAGGTCTTCGATGCGCAAAGGCAACTGGTAGTTCTGGTTGAGCCAGGTGATGGCCTGGCAAACCCGGTGGGTCTGGCTGTTGGCCAAGGCGATTTCGTACAACCGATAGCCCTGCGGCCCACGCAGCAGGCGGTACAGAATCTCCCGACGGAACAGCGGCGCCAGCATCGCGATGTCGCGAGGGGTGTCCAGCAGGCGTATCAGCCGCAGCAAGGCGTCGAGCAACGCGGCATCGGTTCTTTCCACATACAAGCCACGACCGGAAGGCCGGTTGGGCACCAGCATCGGCCCGCTTTCGGCGATCAGCTGGCTGATTTCGGCCGGGTCCAGGTCCATGCGCAGTCCAAGGCTCGGGTGCTCGGGGCTGGCGTCGAGCTTTACGCCGCTAAGCGGCAAGGTTACCGAGACCACCATGTAGTGCAGCGGGTCGTAGGCATACTGCTCGTCACCGAGAAACAGGCTTTTGCTGCCCTGGGCGAGGATGCACAGCGCGGGTTGCGCCAGGGTTGGTACCGAGCGCACGTTTTCGGTGTAGCGCACCAGGTACAGGTCATCGATGGCCGATGCCGGGCCGTGAGGCTCCCCGGCGTGGCGGCGGATCAACTCGGCAAGCTCCTGGCGTTGCAGTTCCAGGCTCGGGTCGATGGACGTGGCGGTGGTCATGATGGCTTTCCTCTGCTGACCGACGCAGCATAGGTTTGGGCAATGAGGGGCGCTAGTCAAAAGCTGCACGCCGATTGCCTGATCCTGCCGCGCTGCAGGATCAGGCAATCGGCGTGCAGTAATGGCCTAACGCGTCGCGCGGGTGAGGCCCTAACCTTGGCACCCTGGTTTTTCCGTCCGCCTGCTTCAAGGAGATTGTGCAATGACCACGACACAACCGGTCACCCACCTTGCTTTCATTCGTGCCAGCAGCGGGCGCTCGGCAGAGCTGGGCGCGCGCCTGCGTGACCTGCTCGAGCCCTCATTGCGGGCACCGGGCTGCCTGAGTTTCACGGTGCAGCGTTCGCAGGCTGATGCTGATCTGTGGTTGCTCAGTGGTAGCTGGCAGGACCAGCAGGCGATGAGTGGGTACTTTGCTTCGCCGACGCTGGAGGTGTTTGGTGAGTTGGTGCAGGCACAGGTGGTCAGTAGCCTGGACTTGCATACCTTTGATTGATCTATCGACCTACCGGCGATAGGGCCGGTACAGGTGATTAGGGTAAGATGCTGCCCCTTGATCAACCAGGTAGATAGCAACATGGCACGTAGGGAGTTCCCGCATTTCGAAGCGGTTTCGGCGATGGTTCCGGTGGAAGGCGGCGGCTACAACGCGGCCATCGCGGTCAAGGCCCTGGGTATGGGCGGCGCGCCGCGCTTCCACAAGATTCTCGACGGGCAGGTGTTCAAAGGCGCCGTGGCCGCCGACGAAGCGGCCACGGCCGAGCTGCAACGCCTGCAGGGCGTCAGCGAAGAAGGTGAGCTGATCTGGTGATCAGGCCGGCGGCCTGGCCATCTTGAACAGGTTGCCCAGCTCGAAATAGTCCGCCGGGCCACCGCCACGCAGGATCGGCTCGGCGGCAGCGGTATCGTAGATGCCGTTCTTCAACAGGTACTCGGCAATGTGCACCGCCACCACTTCACCCAGGATCAGCCAGCTGGGCACCAGTTCCTGGTCGGCCCGCTTGAGCTGGACGATCTGGCTGACCTTGCACTCGAAGGCCACCGGGGTTTCGCCGACACGTGGCACGTTGACAACGCGCGACGGTGTGGCAGTGAGGCCGCTCAACTCGAATTCGTTTATCTCGGCTGCAACCGGTGCGCAGCTCTGGTTCATCTGCTCGGCCAGCGGGCGTGTGGCCAGGTTCCAGACGAACTCTCCGGTCTGTTCGATGTTGTTCAGGCTGTCTTTGCGCCCGACACTGCAGAAGCCAATGATCGGCGGGATGTAGTTGAAGGCGTTGAAGAAGCTGTAGGGCGCCAGGTTCAGGCGGCCTTCGCGGTCCTGTGAGGAAATCCAGCCGATAGGGCGGGGGCCGACGATGGCGTTGAACGGGTCGTGGGGCAGGCCGTGGCCTTTGGCGGGTTCGTAGTAATACATCTGTGCTGGGCTGGCTGGCCCTACCTCCTGATTAACGAGGCGCCTAGTGTGCCAAGCCTGTGCTCGCCTGCAAATGATCAAGCCCGGCCGAGGCCGGGCTGGGAGCTCGCATCAGAGATCAGCTGATGCGATTGGCGTTGGTGCGGTCGAAGCCATCTTCGGCGAAGCGTTGGCCACCGGTGCGGTCGAAACCGTCTTCGGCGAAGCGTTGGCCACCGGTGCGGTCGAAACCGTCTTCGGCGAAGCGTTGGCCACCGGTGCGGTCGAAACCGTCTTCGGCGAAGCGCTGGCCACCGGTACGGTCGAAGCCATCTTCAGCGTAGGCAGCGGATTGGCTCTGGGTCGCTGCGAAGGCGTGGGCGTTGGTGCGGTTGAAGCCATCTTCGGCGAAGGCGCCAGCAGCGAAAACCGAGAGGGCCAGGGTGAGGATCAGTTTGTTTTTCATGGTCGTTGCTCCAGGGGTTTTTGAGGTTGTTTTGTTTCTATGGGTTTAATCCTACGCCGATTAATTTGATTAAAAAGCGCAAATAGTAGTGCTTAAAAATCGAATTATTCGATGTATATTGGCGTGCATCTTGTGGCTCGGGCAGCGGTTCTGGCTCAGGATGTGTCCGCCCATGCGCCGACGTTCTGCCAGCCATTTCAGCTTGAGGCGGTGGAATTAATGGGGCGTTAAGGATGAAAAATCTGTCATTGAAGGCTGCTGAACGCATTTTTCATACATCACCAACCGATTTTTCAAATGCTGCTCAGCACCATCGCCGCACCTCAAACCGGAGCGGCACAACAATGAACAAACTTCCGCAAATCACCTTGGCCTTCTGGGTCATGAAGATCTGCGCTACCACCCTTGGCGAAACGGCGGGGGATTTGCTGTCGATGACCCTGAACATCGGCTATGCCCTCAGTTCGTTGCTGCTTATCAGCGTGTTCCTGCTGACCTTGCTCGGCCAGCTGTACTCGCGCCGCTACCACCCGATGCTGTACTGGCTGGTGATCCTCTCCACCAGCACTGCCGGCACCACCATGTCCGACTTCATGGACCGCACCCTGGGCCTGGGCTATGCCGCTGGGGCGGCCATTCTCATCGGCATCCTGCTGCTGACCTTCCTGGTGTGGCGCCTGAGCGGCAACCCGCTGGATGTAACCCGCATCAAGAACCGCACGGGCGAATTGTTCTACTGGGTTGCGATCCTGTTTTCCAACACCCTCGGCACCGCACTGGGCGATTACCTGGCCGATGACTCGGGGCTCGGTTTTGCCGGTGGTGCACTGCTGATCGGCAGTGCTATCGCCTTGGTAGTGGTGGCCCGCTACTGGACACGCATCCCTGGCGTGGTGTTGTTCTGGGTCGCGTTTGTGCTCACCCGGCCGTTCGGTGCCACCTTGGGCGACTTCCTCACCAAACCCCATGAGAAGGGCGGCCTGGACTTCGGCACGGTCGGCTCTTCGGCAGTGTTGGGCGGGGTGTTGCTGGTACTGGTGTTGATGGCCACCTGGTACCAGCGTCGTGAGCCGCGTCAGGCGTTGGAGATGTCCTGAGCCTGCTTTCCGATACCAGTGAGCCGATTAATTGGGCTATTCGGCTCACATGGTGAGCCGAATAGGATTTCTAATCGGCTCATCAGAAGGCTTCGGAGGTATGGCTTGATGTTTGCGCTGTTGCTGAAATCGAGCGCCGTCCGCGCGGTGCGTCTCGCATGCGCTGGAGCCCTCAAACCGTACACCTGGATTGCATGACGCATTCGCATGTATGAAAAAAGGCGCCCCGAAAACGGGGCGCCCTTCTTGATTACCGCAAGCTCACACTCACTCAGTGGTAATCCGCGAGTGCTGCTTGGTGTCCTTCATGGTCGCGTAAACCAGCAGCGAGCAGGCGATGCAGGCGGTGACGTACCAGTAGAAGCCGCTCTCCATGCCCGCGCTCTTGAACCACAGGGCCACGTACTCGGCGGTGCCGCCGAAGATCGACACGGTCAGGGCGTACGGCAGGCCCACGCCCAGGGCGCGGATTTCAGTGGGGAACAGCTCGGCTTTGACCACGGCGTTGATCGAGGTATAGCCACTGACGATGATCAGCGCCGCCATGATCAGGAAGAACGCGCCCCACCAGGTCTGGATGGTGTGCAGGGTGCTGAGGATCGGTACGGTGAACAGGGTGCCGAGCACGCCGAAGGCGATCAGGATCGGGCGCCGACCGATCTTGTCGGACAGGCCACCGATCACTGGTTGCAGGCACATGAACAGGAACAGCGTGGCGGCCGAGATGGTGGTCGAGTCGCTGATGCTCATGCCTACGGTGTTGACCAGGTACTTCTGCATGTAGGTGGTGTAGGTGTAGAAGGCCAGGGTGCCGCCCATGGTCAGGCCGACCACGGTCATCAGCTCCTTGGGGTGGCGCAGCAGGGTGCGCATCAGGCTTTCCTTGGCCTTTTCCTTCTTGGTGAAGGAGGCGGTTTCTTCCATGCCGCGACGCAGGTACAGGGCCACCACGGCGCACAGCGCACCGATCACGAACGGTACGCGCCAGCCCCAGGCATACAGCTGCTCTGTGGTCAGGGTCTGTTGCAGGACGATCAATACCGCCAGGGCGATGAGCTGACCGGAGATCAGGGTCACGTACTGGAAGCTGGAGAAGAAGCCACGGCGGTCCTTGCTGGCCATTTCACTCAGGTAGGTGGCCGAGGTGCCGTATTCACCGCCCACCGACAGGCCCTGCATCAGGCGTGCGATGACCAGCAGGATCGGCGCGGCGACGCCGATGGTTTCGTAACCCGGGGTCAGGGCGATGACCAGCGAGCCTGCGCACATCAGCAGTACCGAGGCCATCAATGCGGCTTTGCGGCCTTTGCGGTCGGCGTACAGGCCCATCAGCCAGCCACCGATCGGGCGCATGAGGAAGCCCACGGCGAAGATCGCGGCGGTATTGAGCAATTGTGCGGTAGAGTCGCCGGCGGGGAAGAAGGCCTTGGCGAAGTACAGCGAGAATGCGGCGTAGACGTACCAGTCGTACCATTCGACCATGTTGCCGATGGACCCGCTGAAGATCGACTTCAGACGGCTGGCGGTGGTTTTTTCTGCGGCAGGCGCGGTGGCCGCCCCGGTGGGCAGGGAGGTGGCATTATCCATCAGGGATACCTTCTCGTTGTTTTTGTGGAGCGCGCCTTGGCGCAGCTTGCACAGGTAATTGCAGAAGGTGTGCCAAATGGGTGCGGAGTGATCCAGATGGGGGCGGCTTGCGCCCTTCGCGGGCACGCCCGCTCCCACAGGGACCGCGGGACGCCTGACTCGTTGCGTTTCTCTGTGGAAGCGGGCGTGCCCGCGAAGGGCTGCAACGCAGCCCAAAAAAATCTTGTTTATGAGCGGTTCTTTGCTTATTGGCTGGGTGCGATAAGCGGATTTCCGCTCATTTGCGCCCTACAAATTCCTCGCGTATCAAACCATGCCGCTGCATCTTCTCGTTCAGCGTGCGCCGTGGCAGTTGCAAGGCCTCCATCACTGCCTTGATCTCACCCCCATGCTGGCGCAGCGCCGCGCGCAGACATTGCGCCTCGAACGCCTCCATCTGCTCGCCCAGCGACTGCCCGGCAGGCGCCACCTCGATGTTCGGCGCGCCCAGCCCCAATGCATGGCGTTCCGCCGCATTGGCCAGCTCACGCACGTTGCCCGGCCAGTCGTGCGACAGCAACTGCGCCAGTTGAGCGCCCGACAGCGGCGGGGCCTCACGGCCAAGCTTTTCGCCAGCGGCACGGGCAAAGTGCTCGAACAGCAGTGGAATGTCCTCACGCCGCTCCCGCAAAGGCGCCAGGCGCAACTCGGCCACGTTCAGGCGATAGGCAAGGTCTTCGCGGAAGCGCCCGGCGCGGGCTTCCTCAAGCAGATCGGGCTTGGTCGCGGCAATGATGCGCAGGTCGACAGCAATACTCTGGTTGGCCCCCAGCCGCTCGAGCTTCTGCTCCTGGATCACCCGCAACAGCTTGGCTTGCTGCGCCAGTGGCATGCTCTCGATTTCGTCGAGGAACACCGTGCCACCGTTGGCGTACTCCAGCTTGCCGATGCGCTTGCCCTGGGCGCCGGTAAAGGCGCCGCTTTCATGGCCGAACAGCTCAGCCTCGAACAGTGATTCGGGGATGGCTGCACAGTTGAGGGCGACGAAGGGCTTGCTGGCGCGCGGACCAAAATCGTGCAGGCAGCGCGCCACGCGCTCCTTGCCACTGCCGGTTTCGCCACGGATCAGCACATTGACCGGCAGGCTGGCCAGGTCCAGCACTTGCCGGCGCAGCTGTTGCAGGCCTTGGGACATGCCCAGTAGCGTGCTTTCCAGGCGTGACTTGAGGTCGGCCTGCTCGTGCAGCCGGCGGTTTTCCAGCACCAGCTGGCGCTTTTCCAGGGCCCGGCGCAGGCTGCCCAGCAGGTGCTGCGGGGTGAAAGGTTTTTCCAGGAAGTCGTAGGCCCCGCTGCGCATGGCTTCCACCGCCATGGGCACATCGCCGTGGCCGGTCAGCAGGATCACCGGCAAGTCGGGGTCGTCCGCCTGCAGGCGTTCGAGCAATTGCAGGCCATCCATGCCCGGCATGCGCACATCGCTGATGATCACCCCGGGGAAGTGCCGTGGCAGGTGCGCCAGGCACTCTTCGGCGCGGGCGAACAGCTGCACGCTGAAACCAGACAGGCTCAGCCATTGCTCGACAGCTGTTCGAATACTGGCTTCATCATCGACGACGATCACTGAATTCAACATACAGGCTCCAGGTCACGGGGCAGGGTCAGGCTAAGGCGCGCGCCGCCGGGCAGGTTTTCGGCCTGCAACTGGCCACCGGCCTCGTGGACGATGCCGTAGGAAATAGCCAAGCCCAGGCCCAGGCCTTCGCCCACCGGCTTGGTGGTGAAGAACGGGTCGAAGACCTTGGCCAGGTCGGCTTCGGCAATGCCGCCCCCCGAATCCAGCACGCTAAGGCGCCACAGCGCGCCGTCGGGCTCGATGCGGATCTCCAGGCGTTTGTAGCGCTTGTCGGCCATGGCGTCGAGGGCATTGCGCAGCAGGTTGATCAGCACCTGTTCCAGGCGAATGGCATCTCCGCGCACCCAGGCCGGGCGCGCCAGGTACAGGGCTACCTCCACTTTTTCGCTACGAATGCGCGCTTCCAGCAGGTGCAGGGCCTGGTCGACCACGGTAGCCAGGTCGAGGCGCTCGCGCAGGCCAACCGGGCTGTTGCGGGCAAACGTTTTCAGGTGGCTGGTGAGCGCGGCCATGCGCGTGAGCATCTGCTCCAACGGCTCCAGCGCCTGGCGTGCTTCGTCATGGCGGCCATGGTCGAGCAGCAGGCGCAGGGTTTCCAGTTGCATGCGCTGAGTGGTCAGCGGCTGGTTGATTTCATGGGCCATGGCTGCCGACATCTGCCCCAGCGCGGCCAGCTTGGCCGATTGCACCAGGCCCTCTTGGGCGGTGCGCAGCTCGCGGGTGCGCTCCTCGACCTGACGCTTGAGCTCCTCCCGGCTGCGCTGGCGCAGCCGGGCCAGGCGCAAGCGCTGGCTGACGAACAGCGCAGCGAACACCAGGCTCAGCCATACGGCGGCGGCGCCGAGGGCGGCATTGCGACCGTCGGCGGCTACCTGCGGCTTGCGCAGCAGATGCAAGGTCCAGTTTTCACCCTCCAGTGGCAGGCTTTCCCACAGGTACTCGGCGCTGCCCTCCGGGCCTTGCACGCGGCTGAGGGTGCTGTTGGCGGCAAAGCGGGTCAGCACCTGGTGCTGCAGCGGCACCAGCGGTTGCTTGTCGTACTGACGGGTTTCGGCCAGTTCGGCACGGTCGGCACCACTGAGTGGCAACAGTTCGCGGTAGCGCCAGCCGTCCTGGTTGGCGATGAAGGTGATGCCGCGGGCATCGCTGACCAGCAGGATATCGCTGCCCTGGCGCCATTCGCGCTCCAGTTCGGGGAACTCCAGCTTCACCACCATGGCGCCGAGGAAGCGGCCATGCTCGTCGTTTACCGCGCTGGCGAGGAAGTAGCCCGGCACGCCACTGGTCACGCCCACGGCGTAGAAGCGACCACTGCCCTGGCTGCGGGCTTGCTTGAAGTAGGGGCGAAAACCGTAGTTGGAGCCCACGTAGCTGCTGGGCAGCCGCCAGTTGCTGGCGGCGATGGCCAAACCGGTGCGGTCGAGCAGCTCGAGGGTGGAGGAGTTGGCGGCGCCATTGATGCGTTCGAGCTTGCGATTCAGGGCGTCCTGCACCGGTTCGCTGACCGGGCCGCGCAGGGCGGCGATCAGTTCCGGGTCCAGCGCCAGCACGGCGGGCAGGGCGCGGTAACGGTCGATCAGCGTGTGCAGGGCATTGGCGTACAGGCCCAGCTGCTGGCTGGCACGCCGGGCGTCGTCTTCCATGGCCTGGCGCTTGGCCTGGTGCATGGCCCAGCCGGCGCTGAAGGCTGTGCCCAGCACGATCAGCAGGGTGATCAGCCCCAGACGCAGGGCGCGAACGGAAATGGGCATGGGGCGGATCCGGATGAATGGGGCATCAGGGCCGGCCTCTTCGCGGGTTTACCCGTGAAAGGGCCGATACAGGCAAAACCTGTCAGTTACAGCAGTTCAAAGCGCTGCTGTTGCACCGCCTGGGAATCCAGCCCGACCTGGACATTGAACTCCCCTGGTTCGGCAACCCGCTGCAGCTGGCCATTGTAGAACTTCAGGTCTTCCTCGCTGATGCGGAAGCTCAATGTGCGCGACTCACCAGGCTTGAGCATCAGCTTCTGGAAGTTTTTCAGTTCCTTGACCGGGCGGCTCATGGACGCCGACACATCCTGCAAGTACAGCTGCACCACGGTTTCACCGTCACGCTTGCCGGTGTTCGTCACTGTTACCTTGGCCAGCAGTGTGTCGCCACGCTTGAGGTTGTTGTTGGACAAGGTCAGGTCCGACAACTCGAAGCTGCTGTAGCTCAGGCCATAGCCGAACGGGTACAGCGGGCCATTGGGCTCCTCGAAGTACTGCGAGGTGTAGTTGCCCGGCTTGCCCGGCGTGAAGGGCCGGCCAATACGGGTGTGGTTGTAGTACATCGGGATCTGCCCAACCGAACGCGGGAAGGTGATGGCCAGCTTGCCGGACGGGTTGTAATCGCCAAAAAGCACGTCGGCAATCGCATTGCCACCTTCGGTACCGGCGAACCAGGTTTCGAGGATGGCGTCGGCCTGCTCGCGCTCCCAGGCGATCGACAGTGGGCGGCCGTTCATCAGCACCAGCACAAGCGGCTTGCCGGTGGCTTTCAGGGCCTTGATCAGCTCGCGCTGGCTGGCTGGAATTTCCAGGGTGGTACGGCTCGACGACTCGTGGGACATGCCGCGGGACTCGCCTACTACTGCTACAACCACGTCGGACTGCTGTGCTGCCTTCACTGCTTCGTCGATCAGCACCGCAGGCGGGCGCGGATCGTCGACGATTTCAGGGGCATCGAAGTTGAGGAAGTTCAGGTAATCGAACATCGCCTTGTCGCCGGTGACGTTGGAACCTTTGGCGTAGACCAGCTTGGCCTTGCCCTCCACGGCGCGACGCAGGCCTTCGCGCACGGTCACCGAGTGTACCGGTTTGCCGTCGGCAGCCCAGCTGCCCATCATGTCGATAGGCGCATCGGCCAGCGGGCCGACCAGGGCAATGGTGCCAGCCTTTTTCAGCGGCAGGGTCTGGTTGCGGTTTTCCAGCAGCACCAGGCTGCGACGCGCCACGTCACGCGCGGCGTCGCGGTGCAGGCGGTCGTTGCCGTAGTAGTCCTTCAGGTCGGTTTCGGCCTTGCCGATGCGTACGTACGGGTCCTTGAACAGGCCCATGTCGTACTTGGCACCGAGTACTTCGCGCACCGCCTGGTCCAGCTCGCCCTGGGTAACTTCACCGGACTTCAGCAGACCTGGCAGCTCTTCGCCGTACAGGGTGTCGTTCATGCTCATGTCGATGCCGGCCTTGATCGCCAGCTTGGCGGCTTCGCGGCCGTCGCGGGCGACGCCATGGCGGATAAGTTCCTGGATGGCGCCGTGGTCGCTGATGGTCACGCCCTTGAAGCCCCACTCCTTGCGCAGCAGGTCGTTCATCAGCCAGGTGTTGGAGGTGGCCGGCACGCCGTTGATCGAGTTCAACGCCACCATCACCCCGCCGGCACCCGCGTCGAGTGCGGCGCGGTAGGGCGGCAGGTAGTCGTTGTACATTTTCGGCAGGCTCATATCGACCGTGTTGTAGTCGCGCCCGCCTTCCACCGCGCCATACAGGGCGAAGTGCTTGACGATGGCCATGATGCTGTCGGGGTTGGCCGGGCTGCTGCCCTGGAACGAGCGGACCATCACCTGGCCGATCTTCGAGGTCAGGTAGGTGTCTTCACCGAAGCCTTCACTGGTGCGGCCCCAGCGCGGGTCGCGGGCGATATCGACCATCGGTGCGAAGGTCATGTCCAGGGCGTCGGCAGCAGCTTCGATGGCAGCGGTGCGGCCGACTTTGGCAACGGCGTCCATGTCCCAGGTCGCGGCCATGCCCAGACCGATCGGGAAAATGGTGCGCTCGCCGTGAACGGTGTCGTAGGCGAAGAACATCGGAATCTTCAGCCGGCTGCGCATCGCCGCGTCCTGCATGGGGCGGTTCTCGGGGGCCGTGCGTGAGTTGAAGGTACCGCCGATGCGCCCGGCGGCAATTTCCTCGCGGATCTTATCCTTGGGCATTTCCGGCCCGATACTGATCAGGCGCAGCTGGCCGATCTTCTCGGCTTCGGTCATCTGGCTGATCAGATGGTCGATAAACGCCTGCTTGTCCTGCAGGGGCGGGGCGGAGGGGGCGGCGAGGGCCGCCTGACTGGCAAGGCCCATGGCCAGGCCCAGCAAAGACAGTTTCATCATCAATTCCGTTGTGGGGCCTTTGCCGTATCCACGTTGATACGTACGCGGCCGAAGTTTTCAGGCGGCTATTGTTGTACGATTTGCAGGCATTTTTTCCAGCGGCGGATTATGCCTGAATATCACGCCTGCGGACGAAGCCCCGAATGCCGGGACAACAACTATAAGAACGCTGAAGAGACCGAAGGCATGATTCCCCTCGACGAATACCATCAGCGCCAGATCGCTGAAGCCATTGCCCGTGCCGAACGGCACACCGATGCCGAACTGGTGACGGTGCTGGCCCGCCGGGCCGATGATTACGCTTATTGGCCATTGTTCTGGGCTGCCGTGCTGGCGCTGGCCGTGCCATGCCTGTTGCACTGGCTGCTGGGCTGGCCTGGGGGGCGTGGCTTGCTGGTGGCCAATGTGCTGCTGTTCGTCGGCTTGTGCCTGTTGCTGCGCAGCCCGCGCCTGGCCGGCTGGCTGATCCCTCGGGCTCTGCGCCGTTGGCGCGCCTCGCGCCTGGCCCGCCAACAGTTTCGCGAACAGAACCTGCAGCGCACGGCAGGTGCCACGGGTGTGCTGATCTTCGTCTGCGAGGCGGAGCGGCATGTGGAGATCCTGGTCGACCGCGGCATCGAGCACCACCTGGATGCCACCGCCCGCGCGGCCATCGTCGCCCGCTTTGCCGAACAGGTACGCCAGGGCCGCACCTTGCAGGGTTTTGTCGAGTGCATCGATGCGTGCGGCGAGTTGCTCAGCGAGCACGTGCCGCCTACCCATTCCCGTAATGAGCTGCCCAACCGCCTGGTGATTCTCGATTGAGTCGAACCCTGCGGATTTGATGTGCCCCCTGTGGCAGCGGGTTCACCCGCGAATGCTGCCTTGAGGCTAGCGACGCATTCGCGGGTAAACCCGCTCCCACAGGGTGTAGAATGCGCTCCCCGCTATCCGAGGCACCGTTTCTCCATGTCCGCCAGTTCTTCTGCCCCATCCGCGCCGGATGCGCGCACCCAGTTTCTCGACCTGCTGAATGCTGCCCTGCACGGCAATACCCTGGTCAAACTGGTATTGGCGCGCCATGTCGGTGCCGACCAGACCTTGCAACGGATCATTGCCAAGCCGCTGCTGGTCAAGGGCCAGCCGTGCCTGTCGCTGGTCTACCGCCATCAGACCCGCGACATCACCCGCAACCTGGCGCTTGACCAGGCCCAGACGCTGGTCGCCGAGCTGTTGCCGGACAGCTTTCGCAACGCCCACCTGTTCGACGCCGACGGTGAGGTGCAGCTGACCTTCAGCAAGAAGGGCAAGCCAATGCTCCAGCGCCACGGCGCACAGGCACCGCGTGAGGCAGCCACCAACAGCGGCCATGACCGCGAAAAGAAACGCTATCTGGAGCTGTCACGGCCGTTCCTGCGTGATCTCGGCGTGACTGACGCACAAGGCGCGCTGATCCCGTCCATGTCGCGCAAGTGGAAGCAGATCAACAAGTTCATCGAAGTCTTCGACCACGCCCTGGCCAGCGCCCCGGTGCCGGCGGAGCAGGCGCTGCGGGTGGCCGACTTCGGCTCTGGCAAGGGCTACCTGACTTTTGCCATGCACGACTACCTGCGCAACAGCCTGGGCCGTGAAGCGCAGGTGACTGGTGTCGAGCTGCGCCAGGATATGGTCGACTTGTGCAACGCCGCCGCCTTGCGCCTGGAGCACCCGGGCCTGGAGTTCCAGTGTGGCGACGTACGCAGCGTGGTGCCCGAGGCCATCGAGGTGATGATTGCCCTGCATGCCTGCGACATCGCCACCGACTATGCCATCCATACTGGCATCCGCTGCAACGCCGCGATCATCATGTGCTCCCCGTGCTGCCACAAGCAGATCCGCCCGCAATTGCACAGCCCAGGGTTGTTGCAGCCGATGCTGCAGTACGGCCTGCACCTGGGCCAGCAGGCCGAGATGCTGACCGACAGCCTGCGCGCGCTGTACCTGGAAGCCTGCGGGTACGAAACCAAGGTGTTCGAGTTCATCTCGCTGGAGCACACCAACAAGAACAAGATGATTCTTGCGGTGAAGCGGCGGCAGGTGGGGGACAACGTTGCGTTGCTGGAGAAGATTGCCCAGCTCAAGGCGTTCTATGGGGTTCAGGAACATTGCCTGGAAACGTTGTTGCGGGCGGATGGGTTGCTCTGACTGTTGCCACCGCTTGACCTGCTCACGCGTGCCTCTGTGGGAGCGGGCGTGCCCGCGAACACCGGCGAAGCCGGTGCCAGCCACCGCGTTGTATTCTTCGCGGGCATGCCCACAGCGCTCCCAAAGGGCTTGGCGTACTCCTATAGGAATAGCGAAACGCCCATTCTTCCAATCAGAAAGATCAAGAGGATTAAAAAGAAGGTGCGGATAAACCGGCTTCCGTAGCGTAATGCCAGGAAAGTACCCGTCAACGAACCTGCAACATTGCAGGCAGCCACCACACCACCGATTGCCCATAGCACATGGCCGGAGGGGATGAAGAAAAGCAGTGCCGCAGTAAATGTACCCAGGTTGACCAACTTTGCAGAGGCCGATGCATTCAGGAAGTCGAAACCAAAATACTTGACGAAAATGAACAGCAGCAAGCTGCCACTGCCGGGTCCAAAGATACCATCGTAGAAGCCGATGGTGCCACCAAAGAAAATACCCAGTACGATTTCTTTCTTGCCGCATTGTACAGATGTATGGGTTTGCCCAAGGTCTTTCTTGATGAATGTATAAATTGCCATGGTCACCAGAGCGGCGAAGACAATGTATTCCATCATGGCTTTGGGCGCCAGCGAGACAGAGTAGGCGCCCAGGAATGCAAAGACAAACGCAGAAAGTGCTGTCGGTAGCATCAGTCGCCATACGATCTTGATTCGTTTCGCATAGCTCAGGGTGGAGAAAATGTTACCCGCGAAAACAGCGATTTTGTTAGTACCAAATACGGTGGCCAAACTGTGGTTTGGCAGTGCGTGAAGGAGAGCGGGGACTTGCACAAGCCCTCCGCCACCTACTGCTGCATCAATTAGTCCGCCGCAAAAAGCGAAAAGGCCCAGAGTGATCAGAGCGTGCTCGAATTCCATGGGTGACACCAGGTTTATGAGTGGAGATCTATCGGCTCTTTGATACGGCAGTCAGGCGTGTGGCCGATAAAATCGGTCAGTTAAGTTGGCTCAAGACCTCGCGAAGGTTATAAAACGCCTTGCCAACACGTTGGTTGTAATCAAGCATGATCGTCTGCAGTCGAACTGGATCAAAGGTCAATCCTGTAACTCGGCCATAAGCTTGCGCAGCGGCCAAGGCATGCAGACCATGCTTGTTCTCGACTTCGCCGGAATGGCTGAGTACGTAGCCTTTTGCGTTTCTTAGCTCATTAGTATTTGAGCCAAGTGACGGGTTGATAGCCAAAAGTTTATCTTCAATGTGTTGGGCGAGAAAATTGTACTCGCGTCCATTCCAGAGTTCAGATGCGATGGACACCATCATGGCATCCATCATGGATTGCATATATTCGATAGAATTCATCGGAAGTCTATGCCCTGCTACGCCAACGCTGTAGAGGAACTCGGAGAAATCGTTACACTGCTTTACAGAGAATCGGTCTTGACTCCAGTCGGTTGCGCTGAAGGCGCCTGTCATGTTCGGGTACATCCCATCATGTCCCTCATGTCCTAAGCCGAAATCATCTTTTGCAACTTCGTGCATGTGAGCCATGACGATGCTATGGCGCACTTTGCGCGCAATAATGACATCACTGTTTTTTTGCTGAAGTCAACAGGTTTTTTCAGGGTGTTTGTTTCTGAGGCTAGTGAGGTGCTGACGGGTGGTGTTATTCCTACGGAAGTTTCTTTTAAATCTGTAGGAAAGTTCTTTTCTTTTAAGTGGGCTGGGTTTTATGCATTCATAGGTGCGATCACAGGCTTCGCTATCTTTTGGTTATCGTTGGGCTTTGCGAAATGGAGCTTGAATTTGTCTTGAGCTATCAGTTCTCTGCCTGTAGTCGTATAGATGCATTCCTCGACCTCTTGAGAGCGATGGACTATTTCGACGCCCTGATCTGCATCCCCTGTGATCGTCAAAGAAATGCAGCGCTGGCCCCCCAAGCTCCTGAGTCGCTCGACAAAGTGCTGCTTCTGGTTGACCACCGAAGCCTCGCTCAACGGCCGGATGGCAATCGACAGGTGTACCGGACGCGTTTGGTGTATAGCCGACCGGCGTTCCACAACGCCAGGCTGGCGCCGTTGCCTTTCAGCAGAGGGAGCCTTGGGCAAATGATCTATCAGCGGCTCTTGTGAAGCGCAGCACTCGGTGACACGTTATCCGGCACGGACGCATTTGCACCTTTCAGGGACTTGGCTTCGCTGGCTGGCGCGCCGAGCTGGCGGGCCTGGCGGTACTCGCTGGGCGTGCAGTTGCTGACCTGCTTGAAGGCGCGGGCGAAATAGGACGGGTCTTTGAAGCCAGCCTCATAGCCGATGCTGGTAATCGGCATCTGGCTGTTGACGAGCAGGTCCATGGCCAGGTTCATGCGCTTGCTCAGGATGTAATCCAGAAAACCCACGCCGTTGACCTCCTTGAACAGGCGGCTGAAGCGAGCCGTGGTCATGCCGCAGCGCTGCGCCAGGTCCTTTTGATCGATGCATTCGCGAAAGTGCTGGTCGATGTATGGCATGACCTTACTGAGTGCCTTGTGCTTTTGGTGTTCGCCGGTCAGGCGAATGCTGTCGGGCAGGGACGGCAGATGATCGATCTGCTGCGCATTGCCCTGACTTTTGATAGCGCGGCGTACTTCGCAAAGCTGCTTCAGTACATCGAGGTAGCGGTTCATTTCGCTGGTTGTAAGCGGCAACACCAGGTATTCCCATACCCGCGAACGCATGGCCCAGACTGCCAGTTCTTCGGAGTGCTGCACGGTGAACATGGTGACCGGGATGGACGGTGAGTTGCGTTTCACCTCCAGCAGAAGGTTGAGGTTAAGGGTGTCGGGGCGATCGAAATGCATGCAGATCATGTCTGCCTGCTGGCGTTCGGAATGCGCGACGGCCTTCGCCAGTTTGCAATCGCAGACTTGACTGAACTGTCCCATCAGCGCTTCGGTGGAATGATCGCGTGTCAGATCGAACCACAACAACAGCGGCTTTGTGCCCGGGTCAGACATCGTGACTTAACCTTATGCTGGGGAGTTTCCCTACGTGCAGCAGTATTGTCAAAGCGCTATTAACTCGCCGATGAATTTGGTTATTAACTTAGATCTCTTTTGCTTAAGGCGTTCTAAACGTTTTGTAAAACGCTGATGTTAGACAGGTTCCGCACCCGGTCTGGTCTTTGATCAAGACGACCGCTTGTCGGCTTTGAACAAACGTGCCAGAACCTTTCCCTGAACCGACTGCAAATGCGTACGAAAGTGCTTCTCATATTCGGGTTTCCTGTCTGTTTTACTGGCGGGATCGCCCACCTTCTCGATGCTGGCCAATGGCCGCAAAAAAGTCCTAGCGATTCGCAAAAATCTCCTAACGACTAAGGTCCCCCCCTGACTAGGATTCCCAACAGGTAGTGCACACGCCACTGCCCGAGAAGAAAAAAATATCCTTAGCGAGGTGAGCGAAATGAATCTGCAAACAATCCAGGCTTCGGTTATGAAGTTCGTCAAAGATGAAGATGGTCTGACCATCGTGGAATATGCCGTGGCAGGTGGCTTGGTAACTCTGGCTGTTGCCGCCTCGTTCGATACTTTGGCGGCCGCCATAACCTCTGCTCTCGGCAGGTTGTCGACTTGCATGGCCGGTGGCGCCTGCTAACAAGCCTGACGCACCTGACACAATTGGGGGATGGGACGATGTCCATAGAGCAGATGTCTACTTCAATCATGTTGCTAGTGCTGCTCGGTATTGCGGTGGTGAGCGACCTTCGTTGCCACCGCATTCCCAATCTACTGATTGTTGTTGGACTGGCTTTGGGCCTGATAAGCCAGGTCTATGCAAGCGGGGTCGACGGGCTTGGTGATGCGGCATTGGCCACCCTGATCGGCTTTGCGGTTTTGTTGCCCATGTACGCTCTGGGCGGGATGGCTGCCGGCGATGTCAAGTTAATGGCCATGGTCGGTAGTTTCCTGACCCCATTCACCGCGTTGTGGGCTGTTTTTTTCAGTTTGATGGCCGGTGCGCTGTGCGGTGTGCTGATTGTCTTGTTTCGCGGACAACTAAAGCAAACCTTGGCGCGCTATTGGTTGATAGCAAGTGCACGAGCTTACTTGGCACCGGCGGCAAATGAAGTAGCCGGCAAGCCGTTCCCTTACTCCGTGGCAATTTTGCTCGGAACCCTGGCCAGTGGCTATTGGCTTTATATCGGTCGGTAGCCCAGGAGGCTAGCCATGTATGCGATCAGCGACAGCAGTGCCTACTTCAATGATCGGGAAACGGTACAGCGCCTTGCACCACAGCCGCGGACTGTTTGTGAGACTGGACTGACTGAAAGCTTTCTTGGTGATTTGCTGTGCAAGCACCTGCACGACGCCGGTACGCTGGACCTGTCGCGGCTGGTTGAGCGCCTGGCGCTGACCGGTGCCGTGGTAGAGGAAGTGCTGGCATTTCTGCGCAAGGATGGCCGCGTTGAAGTCCTGGGCCAGGTTGGTGTGCAAACGGGGGGGCAGGTGCTGCGATACGGCCTGACCGAGCGCGGCCGCGGTACCGCCCGGGATGCACTGGCGCGCAGCGGCTACATCGGCGCGGCGCCCTTTCCGGTAAGTGCCTACCGTGACCTGCTCAAGCTGCAGACCATCCACCATGGCCGCATCAGTACGCAGGACATGCATGCTGCGTTCGCTGGCGTAGTGCTCTCGGAGAGCATGCTCGATCAACTGGGCGTAGCGTTGAACTCCGGGCGCGCCATCATGATTTACGGCCCTGCAGGCACCGGCAAGACCTACGTCAGCAGCCGCCTGATCCGCCTGTTCGCCGAAGCCATCTGGGTACCCCATGCCATCGAGATCAACGAGTCGGTCATCGAGGTGTACGACCCTCAGGTGCATCAACGCCTGGAGGAGCAGGGCCAGTCCGCCAGCCTGTTGCTCAACGAAGGCATCGACCGGCGGCTGGTGCGCTGTAAACGCCCGGTGGTGATTACTGGCGGCGAACTGGGCATGGAGCAACTGGATGTCCGTTTCGATCCCAGTACCCGCCAGTACCAGGCTTCCCTGCAACTCAAGGCCAGCAATGGCCTGTTCATCATCGACGATATGGGGCGCCAGCGCATGGCCCCGGCCGAGCTGCTCAACCGCTGGATCGTACCGATGGAGGAGAAGCGCGACTTCCTCAACCTGGGAGGCGGGCGCCATTGCGAGCTGCCGTTCGATCTGGTGCTGGTGTTTTCCACCAACCTGAATCCCCTCGAGCTGGCCGACGAAGCGTTCTTGCGGCGCATCGGCTACAAGCTGCAGTTCAGCTACCTGAAGGTCGATGAGTACGAACGCATCTGGCGCCAGGAATGCGAACGCCTGGGCCTGGCTTACGACCCGTCGCTGTTGCGTTATGCGCTACAGGCGCTATATGAGGCCGAAGGCGTGCCGCTGGTGCCCTGCCACCCTCGCGACCTGCTGAACATGGCGCTTGACCGCCAGCGTTACCTGGGCGGCGATGGTCCGCTGTCGGAGCAGGAGCTGAAATGGGCCTGGCATAGCTACTTCGTCCAGATCGACTTCCTTGGATAAGGAGATGCAGACATGAGTGCCCGTACGCTGACCCTGGTTGCCGTTTCCCTGACCTTGGGGCTTGGCGCCGCCTTGATGGCCAACAACTGGCTCAATGGTCGGCTCAACGCCGCCCCGGATGACAACATGAAGAACGTGGTGGTGGCCACGGTGGAGATCCCGTTCGGGCAGATGATCGAGGCCCAGCAGGTCGCTATCGTGCGCATGCCCAAGGATGCAGTGCCCGACGATGCCTTCGACAGCAATGAAAATGTGGTTGGCAAGATTGCCACCTTCGCCATGCTGCGCGGCGATGTGCTGCGCAGCGCACGCGTGGCTGAGCACTTGGGCGGCAGTACCCTGGCTTCGTTGATAGCCCCCGACAAACGAGCCATTTCGGTGCGGGTGGATGACGTGGTCGGGGTGGGCGGGTTCCTGTTGCCGGGCAACCGGGTCGATGTACTGGCGACCAAACGCAGCGACGGCAGCAGTAATGAATCAGAGTCCAGGACCATCCTTCAGGACTTGCGCGTACTGGCCGTGGACCAGACAGCGGGGACGGACAAGACCCAGCCGGTGGTGGTGCGTGCCGTGACCTTGGAAATGTCGGCCAAAGAGGCCGAGGTACTGGTCAAGGCGCAATCGGAAGGGAAGTTGCAATTGGCCCTGCGTAACCCGCTGGATGCACAGAAACAGCCACCAGCCGTTGCAGCTGTCGAACCGGTCAAGGTAGCGCCGCCAGTAGTCAAACCCCAACCGAAGCCGGTGGCAAAAGGTAACGGTGGAGTTGGTGCGATCACCATTATCCGCGGGACTGAAGTTGAAGTAGCGAAAACAAGGTTTTAAGGCAGCTGGCGTCCCAATAGCTAACCTTCGGCAGGAACAAGATCACCTCGCAAGGAGTTGTGCATGAATACTTTGCAGAGATTAGGGATGTACCTGTTGTGCGGGCTGGGTACGCAGCTGCTGTTCGCTGGCGTGGCGCAGGCTGCAGAACCGGGTGCGGGCTACAGCGCCATGCCGGCGGCCAACACCAACATGGTCCAGGTACCCATCTACAAGTCGCGGACGATCAGCACTCGTACACCGGTCAGGAAAATCTCGGTCGGTAACCCGGATATCGCCGATATCCTGATCACCAGCCCGACCCAGCTCTATCTGCTTGGCCGTTCCCTGGGCACTACCAACGTGTTGCTGTGGGACAGCAGCAACCGCTTGATCGAGACCATGGATGTGGAGGTCGTGCATGACCTCACCGGGCTCAAGACCAAATTGCACCAGCTGTTGCCCGAGGAGAACATCGAGGTGTTCAGTGCCCAAGGGGCGCTGGTGCTGCGTGGCCAGGTGCGCAGCGCTGCCGCCATGGACACGGCGATGAAGGTTGCCAAGACCTATGCCGCGCAAACCGCCAGCGTGGTGCAAGGCAAGGGTGAAGCTGCCGAGGCGACACCGACCCAGTCGCTGGAGGTGATCAACCTGCTCAGCGTCGGTGGCAGCCAGCAGGTGATGCTGGAAGTCAAGGTGGCGGAAATGCAGCGCAGCCTGATCAAGAACCTCAATATACGCTTCAATGCTCTTGGCACCTCCGGCAACTGGAGCGGTGGCGGGTTCAACAATGGTCAGGGGCTGGGCCTAAGCCCTGGTGGCGGGTCGATCCTTTCGCCTGGTTCGCTGATTGGTGGCGGCAAAGGCTTGTTCGCCCAGTTCCTGTCCGACGATTTCCTCTTCAACGTGGTGCTGGAGGCGTCCAAGGACAATGGTTCGGCCAAAGTGCTGGCCGAGCCCACGCTCACCACGCTGACCGGCCAGCAGGCAGAGTTCATTTCCGGTGGCGAGTTCCCGATTCCGATCACCGAAGATGATGGCATCACCATCGAATACAAGGAATTCGGTGTCGGCGTGAAGTTCCTGCCGGTGGTGCTCGACTCCGGGCGCATCAACCTCAACCTGAATGTCTCGGTGAGCGAGCTTTCCAACGTCAACTCGCTGGTACTCGACACAGGCCTGAACAGCATTCTGGGCGATGGTGTTACCCAGGTCATTCCATCGCTGACCAAGCGCAGCGCCGAGTCCACGGTCGAACTTGGCAATGGTCAGACCATCGCCATCGCGGGCCTGATCAGTGAAAACACCCGCGATTTCGTCAGCCGTTTCCCGGGGCTGGGCGACCTGCCGATACTCGGGCACCTGTTCCGCAGCCAGTCGTTCATCAACGGTGAAACCGAACTGGTGATTCTGGTGACGCCACACCTCGCCAAGCCTGTGGATGCCAAGGCGGTGCGCCTGCCCACCGAGAGGTTCGTCGAGCCCAGTGACCGGGACTTCTACCTGCTTGGCAAGACCAAGGGAAGTGAGCCTGGGCGAGCGGTACCCGTCAGCCTCGGGGTCAGCGGTGGCAACTTTGGCCATGATCTGAACTGATCGGAGAGAACCAGCATGAGAACCATGATTGTGTTTTGTGCGCTGCTATCGGGGTTGTCCGGTTGCATGTCATACGACGAAGGGCGCGTTGGCCCGCTGGGCTACAGCGTCTACCAGACCACTTACCAGCAGATTGCCGACAAGCAAGTGGCCGCCAACCCAGGTACCGAACTACCTGCCGCCGGCCCCGACGGGCCGTTGCTGGAGAAGGTGATCAATGGTTATCGGGGGGCGACCGGCGATGCGCAGCAGGTCGGTCAGCCAATCCAGATCCAAGTCACTGATTCAACTCGCTGATTGAGGGCGCGATCATGACTCCTCGAGCTCAACGGATGTTCACCGCGCCGCCGGCCCAACAGCGGGGGGCAGTGACTGTCATCATCGTGATCGCCCTGTTGGCGATATTGATGATGGCCGCGTTGGTGCTCGATGGCGGTCACATGTTGTTGAACAAGACTCGGCTGCAGAACGCCGTGGACGCCGCTGCCCTCAGTGGTGCCAAGACCCTGAGCCAGGTGATGGGCGCTGCCAATGCTGCCAGTAACGCGCGTGACGCCGCCCTCTCTACCCTGCAAAAAAATGCCAGTGCCACCGGCAACCAGGAGCTGGCGACGGCAATCGGCGGCAACCCTGGCGGATTTGCGGTGGTAGAACTGGCAGACAACGTCTATGGGCCTTTCTCCTACCCGGGGCCGGCCAATGCCACCTACGTACGGGTCTCGGTAGCGAATTATTCACTGGCGGGTTTTTTCTGGGACTTTGCCCAGTCATTCACCGAAGGCACCGCGACCACCAAACGTGTGACGGCAATTGCCACCGCGGGGCCGAGCCCGACCAGCCCATGTGATCTTGCGCCGCTGCTGGTGTGTGGCAACCCGGCTCAATACAACCCGGATGCCGGCATGTTCTGGGGTTATCGCTTTGGTGACCTGGAGGTCTTGAAATCAGCTTCCAAGAACAGCGACCCGATTGGCCCTGGCAATTTCCAGTTGCTCGATTTTGGCTCGGGCGGCAAGACCATTGGCGAGCTGATGGCCGGCGGCAGCTCAGTCTGCCGCAATGTCGGCGACAATGTGGCCACCAAGCCTGGCAACACGGTTGGCCCTTCCGTCAAAGGCCTGAACACTCGCTTCGGCGAGTATTCCGGGTCGCTCAATAGTTCGGACTATCCGCCCGACCTGGTGACGACCTATAGCAATCCGGTGATGAAGTACAACGATAAAACCACGCCTCACCAGGTGGAGCATCAGGGCCAAGTCGTCACTTCGAGCAATGGCAACCTGTCTGCAGGTGGCACGCCGCTGTTCGACTACAACGATTATGCCGCGCAGACGGCCGCATGCGTCGCAGGCGGGGGCACGGGGTGCCAGTCGAACGGGGTTTTCGAGCGGCGGATGTTGAAGATCGTGGTAGGCGACTGCTCGGGCAAGAACTCGGGGGCATCGTCGATTCCGGCCATCGGTTTCGGTTGCTTCTATGTAGTACAGCCGGCCGACAACTCGGGTGGGGATTCGCAGATCTTCGGCCAGTTCGTCAAGCAATGCGAGGGTGATGGCGTGCCTGGGCCTACACCGCAAGATGATTCTGGTCCGCAGATTATCCAGCTGTACAAAACCTTTATCAGTGGCAGTGGTTCACCGAGCACCGACTCCTAGGAGCGTGTCATGGAACTTCAACGGCTCAAGCGTGCGCAGCGCCAGCAAGGGGTGGCAATCGTCGAGTTCACCATCGCCCTGCCGCTGTTGCTCCTGACCTTGATGGCCTTCGGCGAATTTGGCCGCATGCTTTACCAGTACAACAGCTTGCTGCAGGGCAGCCGGGATGCCGCGCGCTTTGTCGCCAGCCAGGCCTGGAACTCTACCTTGGGCCAGGTCGAGGTGAGCGCCGATCTCGAGTGCATGACCAAGTACGTGGCAGTGTACGGTGCTCCTTCCACGCCGCCCTGCAGCCTGACCGGAATGCCGGCCAACACCACTGTGCAGGTGGCCAAGGTGGCGGGCACCAACGATCACGTGCAGGTGACCATCAGTGCTGTTTTTTCCCCGCTGATCGCCAACGGCATTCCGGCCTTCATCGGAGGCAGCACGGCGCTGAACTTTCCGTTGGTCGCCACCACCGTGATGAGGGCATTGTGATGAAGCGCAGAGGCATGCAAGAAGGTGTCTACGTCGTGGAGTTCGCGATCATCAGCGCATTGCTGTTCACGCTGTTGTTCGGGGTGCTGGAAATAGGCCGGCTGTACTACACCGTGAACGTACTGAATGAGTCCGTTCGGCGTGGTGCACGTCTGGCGGCGGTGTGCAACATCAGCGACCCGGTAGTGCTGCGTCGGGCGATATTCAACAGCGCCAGCGACAGTGGCGCCAGTACCCTGCTGGCCGATCTGGACACCTCGGACCTGACCCTGCGTTACCTGGACAAGAACGGTGCACAGGTCGCCAATCCCGGTGATCTGGTGAACGCCACCGGGTTTGCCTCTGTCCGCTATGTCCAGCTGACGCTGCAGAACTATCAATTCAGCCTGTTTATTCCAGGTTTTGGGGTGCCCATTACCCTGCCAGTATTCAAGGCGACCTTACCTCGCGAGAGCCTCGGGCGGCATACCGAGGCGGATGTCGTACCGGAGATCACGCCATGCTGAATCTTAGGGAATCTTCCGTATCCGCTACCTCCATCAAGCCCGGGATGCGTCTGTTGATCAGCAGCTCTGACGCCTTGGCCTTGCGTCAGTTGCAAGAAATCTGTCAGCGCATCTCCGGTCTGGAGGTGAATGTTCGTCAGGTGAGCAATGGGCATTCCGACCCACTTTTCGGGCTGGACCGGATGCCCGACTTCTTGCTCTTGCGCGTTGGCCACTTGTGGCGGGAGGAGCTGGCAGCCCTGTTGCAACGCCCGGCCCATGAGCGCCCGCCGCTGTTGGTGTGTGGCCTGCTGGACGATCGGGAAGGCATGCGCCTGGCGATGCAGGCCGGTGCCCGCGATTTTCTGCCGGAGCCTATCGTTGCCACGGAGCTTATCGCGGCCTTGAACCGTATGGTCATTGAGAGCCAGACCAGCAGCACGGCAACAGGCAAGCTGATCGCGGTGATGAATGCCAAGGGGGGCTCCGGCGGCACGGTACTGGCCTGCAACCTGGCGCATCAGCTCAGCCTCAAGGGCAACGCCCTCTTGCTGGACCTGGACCTGCAGTTTGGTAGCGTGTCGCATCATCTGGATGTGGCGCAGTCGCACAGCCAACTGGATGTGTTGCAGCAGATAAAAGAGATGGACGGGGTGGCACTGCGCGGGTTCTGTAGCCATTTCAGCCCGTCCTTGCATGTGCTTGGCAGCCGTGCCAATGAGCTGTGCCTGCCGCAAGATGTCCAGGCCGAGCAGCTCGATGCGCTGCTGCAACTGGCGCGTGCCAACTATGACTGGGTGGTGGCGGACTTGCCGCGGCAGATCGACCATATCACCGCCTCGGTGCTGGAGCAGGCAGACCGGGTGTACGTTGTCATGCAGCAGAGCGTCAACCATCTGCGTGACGCCAGTTCCCTGGCGCGCATCCTGCGCGACGACCTGGGCGTACGCGGCAATCAGCTGGAGGTGGTGGTCAACCGCTACGACAAGGCGGCGCCGGTCAGCCTCAAGGATATCGGCGAGGCGCTGCGATGCACCAATATCGTGAAACTGCCCAATGACTTCAGCGTCATCAACCAGAGCCAGAACACCGGTGTGCCATTAGGCTTGCAAGCACCTCGCTCCCCGATCGCCCAAGCGCTGCGTGGGTTGGCCGAGGAATTGGTTGGCAAGCAGGTAGACACTGATAGTGGACTGTTCAAACGCGCCTTCAAGCGTGTTTTTCGGGGGTGAACCATGCTTAGCGATTTCCGTAACCGTTTGCGCAAACAGGCAGTCACCCCTGAGGCATCGACGCCGTCGATGCTGGGTGGAGGCGTGAAGGACCCGGCAGAGGCGCTGATGGCGTGGGAACATTCAGCACCGGATGTTCTGTTTGAAACGAAAAGCCAGGTCACCTCGGTGGAAGCCGAGTGGCGGGAAAAAATCTATCAGCAGCTGCTCAAGGTCATGGACCTGTCCTTGCTCGACTCGCTCGAGCAGGCCGAGGCCGTGCGGCAGATCCGCGATATCTGTCAGCGCCTGCTCGATGAGCATTCGGCGCCAGTGAGCTCTGCCAGCCGCCAGTTGATCATCAAGCAGATCACCGACGAAGTGCTTGGCCTTGGCCCGCTGGAGCCGCTGCTGGCCGACCACACGGTGTCCGATATCCTGGTCAACGGGCATGACTCGGTGTACGTCGAACGGTTCGGCAAGTTGCAGCGCACCGATGTGCGTTTTCGCGATGATCAGCACCTGCTGAACATCATCGACCGCATTGTTTCCAGCCTCGGCAGGCGTATCGACGAGTCTTCGCCGTTGGTCGATGCCCGGCTCAAGGATGGTTCACGGGTCAATGCGATCATTCCGCCGCTGGCCATCGATGGGCCGAGCATCTCGATCCGCCGCTTTGCGGTGGACCTGCTCAATGCCGAAAGCCTGATCCAGGCGGGCGCGCTGACGCCGGCGATCGCCTTGCTGCTCAAGGCGATCGTGCGGGGCCGGCTGAACGTGCTGATCTCTGGCGGCACCGGCTGCGGCAAGACCACCATGCTCAATGTGCTGTCCAGTTTCATTCCCCATAACGAGCGCATCGTCACCATCGAGGACTCGGCCGAGCTGCAACTGCAGCAGCCACATGTAGTGCGCCTGGAAACACGGCCTGCGAACATCGAGGGGCGCGGCGAGGTAGGCCAGCGTGAGCTGGTGCGCAACAGCCTGCGGATGCGCCCGGACCGTATCGTGATCGGTGAGGTGCGTGGCGCCGAGGCGCTGGACATGCTGACGGCGATGAACACCGGCCACGATGGCTCACTGACTACCATCCACGCCAACACTGCGCGCGATGCGCTGGGCCGGGTCGAGAACATGGTTTTGATGTCTGGCGCGACGTTCCCGATCAAGGCCATGCGCCAACAGATCGCATCGGCCATCGATGTGGTGATCCAGCTCGAGAGGCAGGAAGACGGCAAGCGGCGGTTGGTCAGTGTGCAGGAGATCAACGGCATGGAAGGCGAGATCATCACCATGACCGAGATCTTCTCTTTTGTCCGCAATGGTGTGGGCGAGCAAGGCCAGGTGCTTGGCGACTTCCGGCCAAGTGGCATGGTCCCGGCCTTTCGCGATGCTTTGGCCAAGCGCGGGATCGAATTGCCGCTGACGATGTTCAGGCCTGAATGGATGGAGGCTCGTCAACCATGAGCCAGATACCCGGTGAATATATCCTGATATTTCTTGGCATGGTGTTCGTTGCCGTTTTTCTCCTTAGCCAAGGGTTGGTGGTGCCAGTGTTCGGCGAGGCGGGCAAGGTACGCAAACGTATCCGCAGCCGACTTGTGCTCCTGGAGCGTGCAAGTCATTTGCCGAACATGCAGACCGTGCTGCGGCAGAAATACCTGACGCGTTTGTCGCCGCTGGAGGCGCGGCTCGAACAATTGCCCTTCATGGCGACGCTGACGCAACTGATCGAGCAGGCCGGGCATGATTATCGGGCCTATCGGGTACTGCTGCTGGGGTTCGTGCTGGCAGCGGCTGCCGGAATGCTGGCCTGGCTGTTCTTTCCATACTGGTGGTTGGCGCTGGCGGCAGCATTCGTGGCGTTTTGGCTACCGCTGCTGAAAATCTCCCATGACCGTGGCAGGCGTTTCGTCAAGTTCGAGGAGGGTTTGCCGGATGCGCTGGAAGCCATGTGTCGGGCGTTGCGCGCTGGGCACCCCTTCAATGAAACCCTGCGTTTGGTGGCAGATGAACACAAGGGACCGGTGGCGCATGAATTCGGTCTGACTTTCGCCGATATCAACTACGGTAATGATGTGCGCAGGGCCATGCTTGGCCTTCTGGAGCGGATGCCAAGCATGACGGTGATGATGCTGGTGACCTCGATCCTCATTCACCGCGAGACTGGCGGCAACCTGACGGAAGTGCTGGAGCGTCTGAGCAACCTGATCCGCGGGCGTTTCCGCTTTCAGCGCAAAGTCAAGACAATGTCGGCCGAGGGGCGAATGTCAGCCTGGGTGCTGATAGCCATTCCCTTCGTATTGGCCGCAGCGATCGTTGTCATGAACCCTGCGTACTTGACGTTGCTGGTCAAGGACCCCGTTGGGCAAAAGCTGATCATGGGGGCTTTTGGCTCCATGTTGGTGGGGATTTTCTGGATTCGTAAAATCATTCGTATCCAGGTTTAGGCAGTTCTCGCATGGGGGCGTCGGTCATGGACTATTTGCTCGGTTTGTTGAGTCAGGTCACGGACAATGAGGCCCTGACTCGCCTGCTGGTCGTCGGTGCAATCGGGGTGAGCACGGTCATTGCGGTGGTCACTGTGACGTTACTGGTGCTGGGGTTGCAGAGCCCTCTGCAACGCCGTCTTGCATTGATTAAACGTGGCCACGCCAGCGTTGGAGTTGGTCGAGAGGCACCAGGCAATCTCCAGCTTTTACTGGAGCGGGTCGGTCGGCGCCTTGGCCCGTCTACGGAGGGGGAGGTGTCAACCACCCGAACCCTGTTGACCCACGCGGGTTACGGCTCGACGTCAGCGGTACAGGTGTACTGGGCGGTGCGTTTGCTGTTGCCGTTGATGTTGGTTGGTGCCTCGCTGTTGACACTGCCACTGGTTCCCAACCTTTCTTCGACCAAGATCCTCGCTGTGGTGCTCATGGGGGCTGCCGTTGGATGGCTGCTGCCGGCAGTGTATGTCGAAAAGCGCAAAAAGGCTCGGCAGGAGCGGTTACGTGCGGCCTTTCCTGATGCCCTGGACCTGATGGTGGTTTGCGTGGAGTCGGGCCTGGCGTTGCCCCAGGCGATCGAGCGGGTGGCCGAAGAAATGGCGGTCAGCCAGGCCGAGCTGGCCGAGGAACTGGCCTTGGTCAATGCGCAGATCCGAGCCGGCATTTCCAGTACCGAGGCGCTCAGACAACTGGCGGATCGCACCGGTCTGGAAGACATTCAAGGCTTGGTCAGCCTCTTGGCCCAGAGCATCCGCTTCGGCACCAGCGTAGCGGCCACCTTGCGCATCTATGCCGAGGAGTTTCGTGACCGACGTATGCAGGCCGCCGAGGAAATGGGCGCGAAGATCGGAACAAAGCTGGTTTTTCCGCTAATTTTCTGTCTGTGGCCAAGTTTTTTTCTGGTTGCCATCGGCCCGGTGATCATCGGGATACTTAGAATGTTCGGGAAGCTATGACATGAACAGGATCAGCTTGCTGTTGACCATGATAGCCGTGCTCTCGGGTTGCCAGAGCACGGGGCCAGACTTGAATGGGGTACGTTCTGTCTACTCCGGTGGCAATTCGGTGCTCTACCAGGTGCAGTCGCAGAGCAACTCGCCCGACCAGGCGATGCAGGTTGCGGCGATGGCTTACCAGGCCGGTGACCTGGACCAGGCGCTATACCAGTACTTGCGCGTCCTCGAGCTGGCACCCGAACGTTATGAAGCCCTGGTCTGGGTTGGCCGTATCCACCGCGAACGCGGCAATAACCAGCTTGCCGAGATGGCCTTCACCGAGGTACTGGGCAAGGCGCCTGAAAACCCCGATGCCCTGACCGAAATGGGCCTGCTGAATCTGTCCATGCGTAAACATGAGCAAGCCAAGGCGATGCTGTTGAAGGCCGTTGCCGTGGATCAGAAGCGCTTCGCCAAGGACCCGGCCAACACCCAGACAGGGGCGGCTGCGCTCAGGGTCGACAGCAAGTCACCGCTCAAGGCGTATAACGGCCTGGGTGTGCTAGCGGATCTGGCCGACAACTTCGCCGAGGCGCAGACGTACTACCGCCTGGCCGAGCTCATCGATCCACGTTCGGCGTTGGTGCAGAACAGCCTGGGGTATTCCTACTACATGGCCGGGCAATGGTCCGAAGCCGAACTCAGGTACAAGCGTGGTGTGAGCTACGACGGTACCTACAAACCGCTCTGGCGTAACTATGGGTTGCTGCTGGCTCGCATGGGGCGCTATGAAGAAGCAGTATCTGCCTTCGAACAGGTCGAAAAGCGTGCCGAGGCCAGCAATGATGTGGGCTATGTCTGCCTGGTGGAAGGCAAGCTGGATGTGGCTGAGCAGTTTTTCCGCAGCGCGATCGAGTTGTCGCCGGGGCACTATGCCGTCGCCTGGGAAAACCTGAACAGGGTTCAGCAGATTCGACAAATCCGTCAGATGGGCGGCGATGTAGCGATGCCCGAGCCAGTTGCAATTGGCCCGGCCGTGCAGGTGACAACCGCATCGGCGCCTTGATGGGGCGAGTGGTTCAGCGGGCAAGCCCTGATGCCTGGCAGATAGCGTTAACGGGGCCGCAAAGCGGCCCCCGATTGGTCCACTTCACCTGTGGGTGAGCGGTGCTTCAATAGCCAACGCTGCTTGCCCCAACGGATGCGTACAGGCATCAAAGAAATGCAGCACTGTCCCCGGCATATCCCCGAACCGATCGACGAAATGCTGCTTCTGGTTGATCACCGATGCCTCGCTCAACGGCCTGATGGCAATCGAAAGATGCGCCGGCCGGGCCAGCCGGATGGCTTCGAGCAAGTGCTGGTCACTGCTGTCCAGGTGCTGCCCGAGCAGGCATAACCCTTGGCTTTCCCGTGCCAGTTGCCCCAGGCACCAGCCCAGGTAGTCCGAGTTGCGGATGGTGCGCAGTTTCTCGTCGCTGCGGTCTTCGTTGATGAACAGAGGCACTTCGCCCGGGATGTTCACGGCAAAACCATCGAGCAGTTCGGCGCTGTCGGCGCTGCGTTGGCGGGTGGTGCCGTCGGGCAGCTTGAGCAGGTGCAGGCCGCCATGCAGGTGCATCACCCGGGTGCCTTCGCCGCTGGTGCGGCGCACGTCGAAGAAACCTTGCTCGTCGAACAGTTCGGCGAAGCCGTGCGGGGCGTGTTGCACCGCCCATGGTAGTAGCAGGTCGTAGTTGCTGGTGTAGACGCTGCGGTAGCCGCGCAGGGCCTGGTTGAGGGTTGCCAGGGTGGCGGCCGGCATGAGTGGCCACGGCAGGTGCACCGTGCGTATGGCGTGGATCAGCGCTTCCTTGATCGAGTAGTAGCGGTTCAGCGGTGCGGTGGAGTTGATGGCCAGCGCGGCGTTGACGCGCACGGTGTTGTTGAGGGCGCTGAGCACCGGTTCGAACAGTTCCGTACCCAGTGACTTGAACAATGCCTGGTCGCTGACGGCCAGGCCTTTCTTGCGACCGGCGCGTTGCGCTTCCTCGAACAGCGAGAAGTAGCCGAACGGCTTCCACAGCGCGCGGCTGGCGCCGTTGCCCAGCAGCAGGGCGTCGCAAGGGTGGCGGGCGGCGAGTTCTGGCCAGGGGGTGAGGGGGGCGTCGAGTGCGGGCATGCAGGGGTCCGTTGGGTGGAGCGGGAACGGGGGCGACTTTAGCATGTCATGCAAGGTGTGCGAGGGTTGGTGTCCAGGCAACTGCTTTGTGAAACCAGTAGCAACGACGCAATTCTTCAACCTTGTTCAGCCAGTTGCCCACGGCGACTCCTGTTACGCCACACCCGATATGCGCGGATGCCCGCCCGCACCGAGCCGAACAGCAGTTTGTCTTCCATCTCCCGTGCCATCCCCGAGCGCACCAGCATGCGCAGGAAGGTGCCGCGGGCGCGGGCGATGGCGAAGAAGATGCCCTGAGCCGCCAGGGTGTCGCGCACCTCGCGCAGGGCGGCGATGCCGCTGACGTCGATGCTGGTTACCGCTTCGGCATCGAACAGCACGGCCTTGGGCTGGTCCTGGCTCTGCACTGCTTCGAGCAGGCGCATCTTGAAGTAGTCAGCGTTGAAGAACAGGATCGCGTCGTCGAAGCGGTACACCACCAGGCCTGGCACGGTACGGGCATCCTTGTGTTTGCGGATGTCCACCTGGCCTTCGGTGCCCGGCAGCCAGCCCAGCACCGCGTCGGTGGGCTGGTAGATGCTGTACAGCAGGCGCAGGATCGCCAGGGTCACGGCAAATACGATGCCGGGCAGCACCCCCAGGCTCAGCACGCCAACGGTGGTCAGCAGGCACAGCCAGAACTCGAAGCGGCTCAAGCGGCGGATGTGCCTCAGCGACTTGATATCGATCAGCCCCCAGCCGGCCATCAGCAGCACTGCGCCCAGCGCGGCCTGCGGGATCCACGCCATCGGCGCGGTGAACAACAGCAGGATCAGGGCGATGACCAGCGCGGCGATGATGCCCACCAGCTGGCTTTTGCCACCGACCATGTCGTTGACCGCGGTGCGCGAGTCGGCGCCGCTGATGGCAAACCCCTGGGAAACCCCGGCTGCCAGGTTGCTTACGCCCAGGGCGACGAATTCGTGGTTGGCGTTGATCGCGTAGCCGTGCCGGGCGGCAAAGCTGCGTGCGGTGAGCATGGCGCTGCAGAAGCTGACGGTGGCGATACCCAGGGCATCGCGCAGCAGGCTTTTCATTTCTGCCAGGTTACTGTGGGGCCACGTCAGTTGCGGGATACCGGCAGGTACCGGGCCGAGGATGGCGACGCCGAAGCGGTCGAGGCCGAACAGGCCGACCAGCAGCATGAACAGCGCCACTACCGTCAGTGCCGCGGGCAGGCGTGGGTAGCGCCGTGGCAGCCAGATCAGCAGGCCCAGTGCGGCGACGCCGATGAGCAGCGTCACCCAGTGGATTTCGCCCAGGCGCTGGAGGAAGTTGATCAAACTGAGGATGAAACCGTCGCCCTCGATCTTGAACCCCACCACCTTGGACAACTGCCCGGCGATCAGGCTAAGGCCGATGCCGTTGAGATAGCCGATCAGGATCGGACGCGAGAAGAAGCTGGCAATGAACCCGGCCCGGGCCACGCCGGCGGCAATCAGCATCACCCCGACCAGCAGGGTGACAATCACTGACAGTTCGGCAATCCGGTGCGGATCGCCCATGGCCAACGGCGCCACGGCGCCGGCGATCATCGCGCAGGTGGCGGCGTCGGGGCCGACCATGAGCTGGCGTGAGCTGCCGATCAGGGCGTAGACCATCATCGGCAGCACACAGGCGTACAGGCCGTACTGCGGCGGTAGGCCGACAATTTGCGCGTAGGCGATGGCAATGGGGATCTGGATCGCCGCCACCGAAAGACCGGCCTGCAGGTCGGCGTGGAACCACTCGCGGCGGTAGTGCAGCAGGTTGGCAAGGCCCGGTAGCCAGCGGGAGAGAAACATGCGTCGTCCTTTCGAAATGTTTCACGAATCCATCCACGCATTGAAGCGGAACGGCAGGCAAATGGCCATGGGACAGGTCAAAGGGAGGGGCAGAAACGAAAAAAGGAGCCAAGGCTCCTTTTGACAGCGATGACGTTACTGGAACGCCATGCGGTAATGCGATGTGGAGCGGGTAGAGGGAATCGAACCCTCAACTAAAGCTTGGGAAGCTTTCGTTTTGCCACTAAACTATACCCGCATCTGCGCTGCACTTTTTACCAGAACCCTCCGCGAATTAGAAGCCCGAGTTATAAAAAAGCTTGTCGGCACCCCATAGGCTGCGGGTATCACCTACAGGGCGCCGATGCGCTCAGATGGCCAATGCATGCTGCCCCTGATGTACGTTCTGGTAGCGTTGACGAGGCTCGCGCACGGTAGGCTTAAGGAAGCCGAGCAGGACGCTGCGGGTGTCCTCGCAGGCGGCCTTGTTTTCCATGTCGAGGAAGTGGCCCGCGTCACGGATCACGCTGAACTGGCTCTTGCCTACATGCTTGCTGAACTGCCGGGCATCCTCGACCGTGGTGTACTCGTCGCGTTCGCCGTTGATGAACAGCACCGGGATGTCGATGTTCCGCGCGCCGTTCAGGGCCCGTTCCAGGTCATGCTGCAATACTTCGTTGATGTGGAAGTGCATCTGTGCGTACTCGTGGCTGTCCAGACTGCTGACGTGGCGGTAGTTGAAACGCTTGAACAGTGACGGCAGGTGCTTTCCGATGGTGTCATTGACCAGGTTTCCGACCTGATAGCGGTCGCAGGCGGCCAGGTACTGGCAGCCACGGTCCAGGTAGTCGCGCATCGGTTCGTTGATTACCGGCGAGAAGGAGCTCACCACCGCTTTCTTCACGTGCCGCGGCTGGTGCGCCAGCGCCAGCAGCGTGCTTGCGCCACCCCACGAGAACGACATCACGTGGTCTGCCTGGAAGTGCTCGATCAGCTCAAGGAGGATATGCGCTTCGGTCTCCTTGCTGATCAGGCGTTCCTGGCGATTGTGCGGCTTGGATTTGCCCGCATATGGCTGGTCGAACAGTACTACGTTGAACTGCGGGTGCAGGTTACGCACCGTCTGGGCGAACGAGGCCGTGGTGGCCAGCGAGCCATTGATCAGGATGATCGTTTTCTCGGCCGCATCCGCGCGATAGAACTCCGTGTAAACCCGATACTGACCTTGGATATCAAGTACAGCGATTTCTGGCCTCATGTCATCGACTCCTGGCGCAAAAAGGGTATTCGCGTCACCTAGGGTGCACGTTCTTTATGACAGGTAGGCATTTGCCTGAAGAGAAACCGGGGGGCCCTGTGTCGATCCTTGGCACGTGCGTCGACGGTATTGTTTTTGGCGGGCAATTTGCCGTGCCCCAAGGCATCGAGGCCCCGGGTGGCCGACAAAAGGTGTCTTCGACCGCAATCGTGACTTAGTAGTCACATGCGGACTGACGATTTGGATTCAAGCAGTGGGTGGGGAATCCCGCAAGTGCCGTTCGGGGGAAAATGTGACTTTTGGCGCTGGGCGGTCGTATGACGCACCCCGTGCGGCCTGTTCCTGCCTCTTCGCGGGCGTGCCCGCGAAGAGGCAGGAACAGGCTGACTAGACCGTGGCTACTTCTTCTGCCGTCAGCTCACGAAATTCCCCTGGCGCCAACCTCGGGTCCAGCCGTATCGCCCCCATGCTCTCGCGGTGCAACCCCACCACCTTGTTGTCGAAGTGGCCGAACATCCGCTTCACCTGGTGATATCGCCCTTCGACGATTGCCAGTCGCGCCTGGCGTGGCCCGAGGATGTCCAGTTGGGCGGGCAGGGTGGTGAGGCCTTCGAAGGCGAAGTAGAAACCCTCGAGGAACTTGGCCACATAGTGCTCGCCAATCTCGTCCTCGGTTTCCACCAGGTAATGCTTGGGCAGCTTGGTCGCGGGTTGGGTAAGCCGCCGTGACCACTGCCCATCGTTGGTCAGGATCATCAGGCCGGTGGTGTTGAAGTCCAGGCGCCCGGCAATGTGCAGGTCCTCACGCAACGCGGCGGGCAGCAGGTCGAGCACGGTGCGGTGTTGTGGGTCCTGGGTGGCGCTGACACAGCCAGTGGGCTTGTGCAGCATCAGGTAGCGCGCCGGGCGGCCAGCCTGCAGCAGCTGGTCGTCCAGCTCTACGCGGTTGAATTCGCGCACCTCGGCCAGCGGGTCGCTGACCACCTGGCCATCCACCCGCACACGGCGCTGTGCCAGCATCAGGCGGACTTGCTGGCGGTTGTGGCTGGGCAGGCTGGCGAGGAAACGGTCGAGGCGCATGGCAAACGGTCAGCGGGAAGCGGGGGAGCGGAGTTGTTCTTCAACGGCGGCGCAGCGCGGACACAGGCAGGCTTTGTCACGCAGCTCGGCGGGCAGGGCCTGGAGCACGGCTGGGTCGATGCTCACGCCGTAGCACCAGCAGGCCTGGGTGGCCCGGCGCGGATCGGCCAGGCTGCACTGGTTGAGGGCACCACAGGCGGGGCAGTGCTGGTTGTCATGCATGGCTGCCGCGCTCCTGTATCAAATTGTTGCAGAAATGGCACTGCACTTCGGCGCCACGGTCTTATTCAATGTCGATGATCGCATTTCACATCGACGCTCGCCAGCGCCGCTGTTCGGGCACTCCAGCGGTCCAGGAGGCCGCCATGTCCTATCGAATTCTGTTGATCGCCCTGTTGGGGCTGATGACCTCCGCCTGCGTTCCGTACTACGAGGACGGGGGCTATTACCGATCGGACCACTACTATGCCGATCGTTATGTGTCGCCGGGTTATTACCGCTACGACCGCTATTACGTAACGCCGCAACCGCGCTATTACTACCAGCCGGCGCCGCGCTACTACTATCGCTCGGCGCCAGCGCCTCATTACCGGTCTCATCCGCAGCCGGGGATGAAGCAGTGGTATGGCAACCCACGCTATGACTATGGCAACCGCCAGCGGTATGACTATGGGCGCGACCGGGACCGTCATGATTATCGCGGTGGCAGCCAGCGCTACCAGAATGACCGTTGGCACTCCAACGGGCGGGGGGATGGTGACCGGCGTTGGGACGGGCGACGCGGGCATGGGCAAGGGAGGAACTGGCAGCGGTAGATGAATTGAAAACCGGGGGCGCTTTGCGCCCCTTTCGCAACGCGAGGCCCCAGGCGCCTAACCCAGATCCGCCAGCGGGTGCCGTCCCTCCCACGCCTTGGCAAAATGTGCCTCGACCACCGCCGCCGGCACTTGCGCCACATCAGGCCAGTGCCAGTGCGGCTGGTTGTCCTTGTCCAGCAAGCGCGCACGCACGCCTTCGCTGAATTCCGGGTGGCGGCAACAGTTCAGGCTCATGCTGTATTCCATCTGGAACACCTGCGCCAACGACAGGTGGCGTGCCCGGCGAATTTGTTCCCACACCAGGTGGGCGGTCAGCGGGCAACCTTCATGCAACCGTTGGCCGGCATCTGCCAGCAGCGGGTCGTCGTGGTGCTTGAGCCCCTCCAGCGCGCGCCAGGCGGCGGCAGCATCGGCCACGTCAAGCAACTGATCGATCACCTGCCGTCGCGGCAGCCACTGGGCTTCGGGCAACTCGGCGCAGGCGCGATGCTGTTCGGCCTTGAGCAGGCTGTTCAGTTGCAGGGCGGTCTGTTCCTGCCAGTTCAATTGCAGCAGTTCCTCGATCAGCGCATCTTGCTGGTGTTCGCCCAGGAAGCGGTCGGCCAGGTCCAGGTCAAGGGCGTCGTGGGCATTGATCGGCGCGCCCGTCAGAGCGAGGAATAACCCCAGCTTGCCCGGCAGGCGGGCAAGGAACCAACTGGCGCCCACGTCCGGGTACAGGCCGATGCTGATTTCCGGCATGGCCAACCGACTGCTGGGGGTAACGATGCGCACATTGGCGCCTTGCAGCAGGCCCATGCCACCGCCCAGCACATGCCCGTGGCCCCAGCACAACAGCGGTTTGGGATAGGTGTGCAGGGCAAAGTCCAGGCGGTATTCGGCGGCGAAGAAGGTGGCGGCCAGCGGGGGCACGGTGCCCGGGTGGTCGCGGCAGGCTTGCACCAGCGCACGCACATCGCCGCCGGCACAGAAGGCCTTGGCACCGTTGCCGCGCAGCAGCACGCAGACGATCCCTGGGTCGCGAGCCCAGGCGTGCAGCTGTTCGCCCAATACCTCGATCATCGGCAGGTTCAGGGCATTGAGCGCCTTGGGCGCATCCAGGGTGGCGATGCCGATGCGGGCGCCATCGGCGCCGGTGAGTACCTCGCAATGAATGGCCATGGACTACCTCGCGCAAGTCATCGGACAAGTATGGCTTGCCTGGCCGAACATGCCGGTCGTCGGTCGGATCGTTTGACAAGCGGGAAGGGCTTACCTAGTGTCGCGCCATTGTTTATGGAAGGCCCCATGACTGACGACGATCGCATCAAACTCGAACCCAGCTGGAAGGCTGCCTTGCGCGCCGAATTCGACCAGCCCTACATGCATCAGTTGCGCGAGTTCCTGCGCAGCGAGTACGCCGCCGGCAAAGAGATCTACCCGCCAGGGCCGTTGATCTTCAATGCGCTGAACTCGACGCCGCTGGACCAGGTGAAGGTGGTCATCCTCGGCCAGGACCCGTACCACGGACCAGGCCAGGCGCATGGCCTGTGCTTCTCGGTGCAGCCGGGCGTGGCCACGCCACCGTCGCTGGTCAACATCTACAAGGAACTGCAGCGCGACCTGAACATCCCGATTGCCAGTCATGGCTACCTGCAGAGCTGGGCCGAGCAGGGTGTGCTGTTGCTCAACACGACCATGACCGTGGAGCGCGCCAATGCCGCGTCGCATGCCAAGAAGGGCTGGGAGTTCTTCACCGACCGGATCATCCAGGTGGTCAGCGAGCAGTGCCCGAACGTGGTGTTCCTGCTGTGGGGTTCGCATGCGCAGAGCAAGCAGAAGCTGATCGACGGGACCAAGCACCTGGTGCTGAAGTCGGTGCATCCATCGCCGTTGTCGGCTTACCGTGGGTTCCTGGGGTGCGGGCATTTCAGCCGGGCCAACAGTTTCCTCCAGCAGCGTGGGCTGGCGCCGATCAACTGGGCGTTGCCACCATTGTAATGGCCTGACATACCGCGTTGCCGTCTTCGCGGGTGAACCCGCTCCCACAGTTACTGCACTACCCTCAGGGCTTGTGTGGTCCCTGTGGGAGCGGGTTTACCCGCGAAGGGGCCGTCACAGTCATTCCGAGGTTGCATTCCACACCCGGAACAACGGCTCTGCCAGAAACAGCACGAACAACAAGCGCATCACCTGCAGCGCCGTCACCAGCGGCACCGACAACTGCAGGGTATCTGCCGTCAGGCTCATCTCGGCAATTCCGCCCGGCATCATCCCTAGTGTCAGCGAGCGTAAATCCAGCGCGGTCATCACGCTCAGTACCCAAGCGGCACTGCCGGCAATCGCCATGCACAACGCCGTGGCCACCAGGGTACGCCCAAGGAATGACGGTGCGCGGCGGAAGAATGCGCGGTTGAAGTGGCAGGCCAGGCTGCTGCCGATCAGCCATTGGCCGATCTGGCTGGCGCCGTTGGGCAGGGCAATCTGCAGGTTGCCAGCAAGGCTCACCGTGGCTGCCACCAGCAATGGCCCGAACAGCCACGGGTTGGGCTGGCGCAAGCGCTGCCAGAGCCAGGCGATGGCAACGCCCAGCGGGGCAATCAACGCCAGCCAGCCCCAGTTCACGCTGCCGGTGTGATTCAGCGGCACCCCATCACCCAGCAGGAACTTGAACAGCGCCGGCACGCACAGTACCACCGCCAGTACGCGCAGGCTCTGCGCCGCCGCCACCTGGCTGAGCACCGCGCCATTGCGCGCGCCAAGGTTGACCATCTCCCCCGAACCGCCTGGCATGCTGGCGAAGAACGCCGTGGCACGGTCCTCACCGGTGCGCCGCAGCAGCCATACGCTGATCACGCTGGACAGGGTAGTGAACAGCGCGCCGAAGAAGATCAGTGCGAAATGGCTGGCAACCTGCTCGATCACCGCTGGGGTGAAGTGCAGGCCAATGCCGATGCCAATGATCCACTGCCCGCACTTGCGGCCATTGGGGATATCCGAAAGCTGCCAGCGCGTCAGGCAGCGTACCAGGATGATCGCCAGTAGCGAGCCGACCATCCACGGCAAAGGCCAGCCGACCTTGCTGGCGGCAAAACCGCCAGCAAGGCCGACCAGCCCGGTCGCGACAAACAACGGCAACGAGCGATCAGGCATCGGCCATCGCCCGGCGCTGCAGGCTGCGTTTGCGCCAGCTGCGCAGCAGCGGCAGGGTCAGCATGCAGATGGTCAGCACCCATACCGACATGCTGATCGTGCTCGACCAGAGGATGCCCAGTTCGCCGTTGGAGATCGACAGCGCCCGGCGCAGGTTCTGCTCCATCAGCCCACCGAGGATGAAGCCGAGCAGGATCGGCGACAGCGGGAAGTCCAGCTTGCGCAGGATATAGCCCATGATGCCGATGCCGACCATCAGGAACAGGTCGAAGGTGGTGGCATGCACGGCGTACACACCGATCGCCGTGATGATGGCGATCACCGGCACCAGCGCCCAGTTCGGCACGGCGAGGATGCGGGTGAAGATGCGGATCATCGGGATGTTGAGGATCACCAGCATGATGTTGGCGACAAACAACGAGGCGATCAGGCCCCAGACGATGTCTGGTTGCTGTTCGAACAGCAGTGGCCCCGGGGTGATGTTGTACAGGGTCAGTGCGCCGATCATCACTGCGGTGGTGCCCGAGCCGGGTACGCCCAGGGTCAGCATCGGTACCAGAGCGCCACAGCAGGAGGCGCCAATGGCGGTTTCCGGGGCGGCCAGGCCACGGGCATCGCCCTTGCCGAATTTGCCTTTGTCACCGGCCAGGCGTTTCTCGGTCATGTAGGCCACGGCACTCGCCAGCGTTGCACCGGCACCTGGCAGCACACCCATGATGAAACCCAGCAGGCCGCAGCGGATATTGACCGTGAACACCGAGGCCGCCTCCTTGAGGTTGAACAGCATGCGCCCGGTGGCTTTGACCGCCTGATGGCCATGATGGGTCTTTTCCAGCAGCAGGAGGATTTCGCTGATGGAGAACAGGCCCAGCACCAGCACCACGAACTGGATGCCGTCGGCCAGGTGTACGCTGTCGCCGGTGAAACGGTACACGCCACTATTGGCATCGATACCGACTGCCGACAGGAACAGGCCGATCAGTGCGGCAATGAAGGTTTTCAACGGCTTGTCGCCGGCCATGCCGCCGAGGGCGACGATGGCGAACACCATCAGCACGAAGTACTCCGCGGGGCCGAAGGCGATTGCCCATTTCGCCAGCAACGGGGCGAACAGCACCATGCCGCAGGTGGCGATCAATGCACCGATGAACGAACTCCAGGCCGACAGCGAAAGCGCTACGCCAGCCAGGCCATTGCGGGCCATCGGGTAGCCATCGAGGGTGGTCATTACGGTCGAGGCTTCGCCGGGAATGTTCAGCAGAATCGAGCTGATGCGCCCACCGTACTCGCAGCCCAGGTATACCGCCGCCAGCAGGATCAGTGCCGATTCGGGTGGCAGACCGAGGGCGAAGGCGATGGGGATCAGCAAGGCCACGCCGTTGATTGGCCCCAGGCCCGGCAGCAGGCCGACCACGGTACCGATCAGCGTGCCGGTGAGGGCGGTGACCAGGTTGTAAGGGGACAGGGCGACGCCGAAGCCCTGGCCCAGGTAGCTCAAGGTATCCATGTGTCAGTTCTCCAATACGCTCAGCAGGCCAAGGGGCAGGGGCACGTCCATCACGCGGTCGAACAGCCAGTAGAGGAACAGGCTCATGCCTGCCACCACGATGGCGCTATGCAGCCAGCGGCCACCATACAGGCGGGCCATGGGTACGCCGACGAGGATGGCGCTGAGGATGAAGCCCAGGGCTTCGAAGGTGCTGGCGAAAACGATCAGCAGGCCGACGCAGGTGGCGATCTTGATCAGGGTTTGGCGGTCCAGTTCCGGCTCGTCGTCCTTGCGCACGATGGGCGTGGGGCGAAACACCAGGTACAGCAGGCCCAGGCCCAGCAGGCCGAGCATCAGCAGCGGGTAGGCGCGCGGGCCCACCGGTTCATAGGAAAACGCCGCCTGGTAAGGCCAGGCCATCACGGCCAGGGCGGCGCACACCGCCAGCAGGGCCAAGGCGAAGATGCGTTGCAGGATCATCAGAGAGTCCTCGTTGGGATCGCTCAAGCGACATGCAAATCCTGTGGGAGCGGCCTTGCGTCGCGAAGCGGCCGCAAACCTGCCGCAAACCTGCCACTGCGATCTGTCTGAAGCATCGCATCGGCTGAGACAGGGGCCGCTGTGCGGCCCATCGCGGCACAAGGCCGCTCCCACAGGGATTGTGGTGACTCCGGCCAGTGTTACTGGATCAGGCCAAATTCCCTGGCCAGTGCCTTGTAGTCAGCCACTTGCTTCTTCACATAGCCGTCCAGCTCTGCACCGGTCATGGCGAAGGGGAACAGCTCGCGCTGGTCACGGAGCTTGGCGAAGTCTTCCGAGGCCAGCATCTTGTCGAATGACTGCTTCCACCAGGCGTAGTCCTCGTCGCTCACCTTTGGCCCCAGGTAGAAGCCGCGTACCACTGGCCAGACGATGTCGTAGCCCTGTTCCTTGGCGGTAGGAATGTCTTTCATCTCGGGCTCGTCCAGGCGCTTTTCCGAGAACACTGCGAGGATGCGCATGTTGCCGCTCTGAATGTGCGGCATGGAGTCGGAAATATCGGTCGAGCCCACCTGGATGTGCCCGCCCAGCAGCGCCGTGGCGATCTCGCCGCCGCCTTCCAGCGCCACATAGCGCAGGTCACGCGGGTTGATGCCGGCGGCCTTGGCGATCAGGGCGGTCTGCATCCAGTCCTGGCTGCCAACGGTACCGCCAGAGCCGATCACTACCTTGCTCGGGTCTTTCTTCAACGCCGCGACCAGATCGTCGAGGGTCTTGTAGGGCGAGTCGCTTTTCACCGCGATGGCGCCGTAACTGGTGCCCACGGCCGCCAGCCATTTCACCGCATTCTCGTCGAAGCGGCCGAACTTGCCCTGGGCCAGGTTCAGCAGCGAGCCACTGGACCAGGCCACCAAGGTGCCGGCATCGGCCGGGCGCTGGGCGACCACGGCGTTGTAGGCCACTGCGCCGACACCGCCGGGCATGTAGGTGACGCGCATCGGCTTGGTAAGGATCTTTTCCTGCACCAAGGCGCTTTGCACCAGTTTGCAGGTCAGGTCGAAGCCGCCGCCGGGCGAGGCGGGGGCAATGCATTCGGGGCGTTTCGGTTCTGCAGCGAGGGCGTGGCCGGCCAACAGCAGGCAGCCGGTAGCGAGGACGAGGCGGCGCAGTGAAAAGGTCATCGTCTATCTCCGTGGGCGTTGTTGTTATCGGGTTACCGCTATGGGGTTACCACAGCGCGACGCTGTAGCTCACCAGCAACCGCACCTCGTCCGCGTCGCGGGCAAAGTTGGAGCGGAAGGTGGCGTTGCGCAGGCGCACGGCGACGTTTTTCAACGGGCCGCTTTGTACCACGTACTTCATTTCGGTATCGCGTTCCCATTCCTTGCCCTCGCCACCCGCGGCGCGGCTGACGTTGTCGCCGCTGATGTAGCGGGTCATGAAAGTCAGGCCGGGCACACCGAGTGCGGCGAAGTTGTAGTCGTAGCGTGCTTGCCAGGAGTGCTCGTCAGCGCCGGCAAAGTCGTTGATCTGGACGAAGTTGACCAGATACGGGTCGGCGCCATCGACGTAAGGGAAGGCGCTCTCGCCGGACAGTTGCTGCCAGGCGGCGCTGATCTTGTGCCCGCCCAGGGCGTAGCTGAGCATGCCGTTGACGGTGGTGTTGTCGATGTTGCCGGCCTTGGCGGAGCCAGCGTCGTCACTCACAGCCAGGCGCAGGTCGACGCCGAAGGTGCCCGGGCCCCATGGCTGGGTGGCGACCATGCCGATGAAGTGCTGGCGGTAGATATCGTCGAGCTGGGCAAAGTGGTAGCTGCCGGTGATGCGATCGGTGAACTGGTAGTCGAGGCCGGCCAGGTCCAGGTTGTCGGCGCTGAACGAGCCACCGAAGCGGCCGTTCTTGTTGTTCAGAGCCAGGTCTTCCCAGTTGGTGTCGTTGCGGTCCTTGGCCTTGTCCAGTCGGCCGCCGGTAAAGGTCAGGCCCTTGACCTCCTTCGAGGTGAGCAGGCCGCCTTCGAAGGTTTGCGGCAGGATGCGTCCATCGTTGGGCTGCAGGGTCGGCAGTTCGGGGATCAGGGTGCCGACCTTCAGTTCGGTCTGCGACACCTTCACCTTGCCGGTCAGGCCGAGCTTGGAGTACTCATCGGCGGCCTTGCCGTCATCGTGGGTCGGCAACAGGCCGGTGTCGGTGCGGTCGGGGCTGGAGTCGAGCTTGATGCCAAGCATGCCCAGCGCATCCAGGCCGAAGCCGACGGTGCCATCGGTGTAGCCAGACTCGAAGTTGAGGATGAAGCCCTGGGCCCACTCGTCGCGCTTGGATTGCTGCGCACTGGTGCCGTCGCGGAAGTCGCGGTTGAAGTACATGTTGCGGGTTTCGAGGGTGGCCGTGCTGTCTTCGAAGAAGGCGGCCTGGCTCATCGGGGCGACACCGGCAAGCGCCAGGGCGCTGGCGATGGCGGAGGGGCGTGCGGCAAAGGAACGGGTAGGCGCGAACGCCTGCGGCTGCGATGACAGCATCACTGATGGCTCCGTTTATTGTTCTTATTCGTTGCACCTTGCTGGTGCTTTTTTCGGCGCGAAGAGCGACCGTAGTGCGATGCTAGGTAACCAACCTTTCGCTAACCTTTCAGCGTGAAAGGTTTGTCGACGGGGGCTTCACAGGCCCGCCGACAGCGGTACACTCCGCGCCACCGTCCCACCTGAGCAGGGAGAATCCGATGCGTGTGCTGCTGGTCGAAGACCACCTGCAACTGGCTGAAAGCGTGGCCCAGGCCTTGAAAAGCCATGGCCTGACCGTGGATGTGCTGCATGATGGCGTGGCCGCCGACCTGGCCCTGGCCAGCGAGGAATACGCCGTGGCCGTGCTGGATGTCGGCTTGCCGCGCATGGACGGCTTCGAGGTGCTGGCGCGCCTGCGTGGCCGTGGCAAGACCCTGCCGGTGCTGATGCTGACCGCGCGCAGCGACGTCAAGGACCGGGTCCACGGCCTGAACCTGGGTGCCGACGACTACCTGGCCAAGCCGTTCGAGCTGACCGAACTGGAAGCACGGGTCAAGGCCTTGCTGCGTCGCAGCGTGCTCGGTGGTGAGCGCCAGCAGCGCTGCGGGCCGCTGGTGTACGACCTGGATACCCGGCGCTTCACCCTGGGTGGCGATAACCTGACCCTGACCTCGCGCGAGCAAAGCGTGCTGGAAGCACTGATTGCCCGACCGGGCCGGGTGATGAGCAAGGAGCAGCTGGCCGCCCAGGTGTTCGGCCTGGACGAAGAGGCAAGCCCCGACGCCATCGAAATCTACATCCACCGCCTGCGCAAGAAGCTCGACGGCCACCCGGTGGCCATTGTCACTTTCCGTGGCCTGGGCTATCTGCTCGAGCACCGCGATGCGTGACAACGGCAGCCTGCGCGGGCGCTTGCTCGGCAACCTGGCCTTGCTGCTGGTGGTGCTGATGCTGGCCAGCGGCCTGAGCGCCTACTGGAACGGGCGTGAGGCCGCCGACACCGCCTACGACCGGACCCTGCTGGCCTCGGCGCGGACCATTGCCGCCGGCTTGTCCCAGCGTGACGGTTCGCTGAGCGCGGATGTTCCCTATGTGGCCCTGGATACCTTTGCCTACGACAGTGCCGGGCGCATCTACTACCAGGTGCTGGATATCCAGCAGCGGCTGATTTCCGGCTACGAGAACCTGCCAGCGCCCCCGCCGGGCACGCCGCGTACTGACGATTACCCGGCGCTGGCGCGGTTCTACAATGCCACCTACCTGGGCCAGGACGTGCGCGTGGTCAGCCTGCTCAAACCCGTGAGCGAGCCGAACATGAACGGCATGGCGGAAATCCGCGTAGCCGAAACCGAGGAAGCGCGGGTGCGCATGGCCCGTGGCTTGATGGCTGACACCCTGCTGCGCCTGGGGATGCTGGCGCTGGGTGCGCTGGTGATGGTGTGGTTTGCCGTGAGTGCCGCGTTGCGGCCGCTGGAGCGCCTGCGCACGGCGGTGGAAGAGCGCCAGCCGGACGACCTGCGGGCCTTGCCGGTGGTACAGGTGCAGCGTGAGCTGAGCCCGCTGGTGCGGGCTTTGAACCACTTCACCGAGCGTTTGCGCGGCCAGTTCGAACGCCAGGCGCAGTTCATCGCCGACGCCGCCCACGAGTTGCGTACGCCGCTGGCCGCGCTGAAGGCGCGGGTCGAGCTGGGCTTGCGTTCGGCCGAGCCGCAGGAGTGGCGGCAGACGCTGGAGTCCGCGGCCCAGGGCACCGATCGGCTGACTCATCTGGCCAACCAGTTGCTGTCGCTGGCGCGGGTCGAGAACGGTGCGCGGGCGATTGCCGAAGGCGGCGCGCAGCGCCTGGATTTGAGCCAGTTGGCTCGCGAGCTGGGCATGGCCATGGCACCGCTGGCGCACAAACGCGGGGTGGCGCTGGCCCTGGAGGCCGAGGCGCCGGTGTGGCTGAAGGGGGAACCAACGCTGCTCAACGAGCTGTTGAGCAACCTGGTGGACAATGCCCTGGCCCATACGCCAGCGGGTGGCAACGTGATCTTGCGGGTGGTGGCGCCGGCGGTGCTGGAAGTGGAAGACGACGGGCCGGGGATTCCCGAGGCCGAGCGTGAGCGGGTGTTCGAGCGCTTCTACCGGCGCAGTGCGCAGGGCAGCGGGCTTGGGTTGGCAATCGTTGGCGAGATCTGCCGGGCGCATCTGGCGCAGGTGAGCCTGCATGACGGTGCGAAGGGCGGGTTGCGGGTGCGGGTGAGTTTTATCGCGGATTGATGTGTTGCCTGTGTCGGCCCTTTCGCGGGTAAACCCGCTCCCACAAATATGGCGCAGCCTTCAGCAGCGGCGCGGTCCCTGTGGGAGCGGTTTTACCCGCGAAGAAGGCCGAACAGGCTGACACCGGTCAGCGCAACATGCTCCGCGCCTCGATCAGTTCATCCACTTCCAGCTCGGTGCCGTAGGGCAGGCCAAGGTGGCGGTACGCCGGCAGTGCCGCCAGCGGTCGGTGGCGTCCGCGCTGGCTGATACAGCGGGCGATCTGCACGATGTCGATGTAGTCGATCTTGTCGGTCTGTCGGTCCAGGTCCTGCACCTGGCTCGGCAGGTTGACCAGTTGCTCCGGAAACTCCCAGGCCTTGAGGATCTTGTTGCCCAGCACCGGCTGGATCTGTTCGATCACATAATGCAGGCACACCGGGTCGGACAGCAGTTCGTTGTGCTCTTCGGCATAGATCAGTACCGGCAGCGCGCCAATCTGGTGGACCAGCCCCCCGAGGGTGGCCTGGTCGGGCTTGAGTTGCGTGTAGCGGTGGCAGATTTCGTAGCTGATGCCCGCCACTTCCAGGCTGTTGGCCCAGATATCGCGTAGCTTTTGCTCTACTGCCGGCGCGCGGGCGTGGAAAATCTGCTCGATAACCAGGCCAATGGCCAGGTTGCAGCTGTAGTTGATGCCCAGCCGCGTAATGGCGGTGTGCAGGTCGGTGACCTCGACCGCCGCGCGCAGCAGCGGGCTGTTGACAACCTTGATCAGGCGCGCAGAAAGGGCCGCATCGCGACCGATCACCTTGCTCAGGGCCGCTACGCTGATCTCGCTGTCTTCCGCTGCCTCGCGGATGCTCAAGGCAACCTCGGGCAGGGTCGGCAGGACCAGGTCATCCTTTTCGATGGCATTGAGCAACTGTGCTTGAACCATCTCGGCCAGCTTGTTCATGGGCGTGTCTACCGCAGTCGGTGGTGCGGCCCCGCCACGTAGGCGGGGCAGGCTGGTCAGCGCTGGATTTCCCGGTCGCGGTCCAGTTCGTAGGGCAGGGTCAGCACTTGCAGGCGCGGGCCTTCGAGGCTGCCCAGGTGCAGGTTGTCGTCCTCCACCGCTTCGGCGCTGAGCACCGCGAGCAGTTCGCAGCCCGTGCCGCTGCTGGCAGCAATGACCACCTCACCGACCGACGAACCATGAGTGGGCGAGAAGATCTCGGCGCCCGGGGCCGGAATGGCCTGCTGGTCCAGTGCCAGGCGGTACTGGCGGCGCTTGAGCTTGCCCAGGTACTGCATGCGGGCAACGATTTCCTGGCCGGTGTAGCAGCCTTTCTTGAAGCTGACGCCGTCGACGGCCTGCAGGTTGATCATCTGCGGGATGAACAGCTCGCGGGTTGGCCCCATGACCTGACCGATACCGGCGCGAATCTGCCCCAGCAGCCAGTCGTTGAGGCTACCTTCGGGCAATGCCGCAGCCAGCGCCTGGCGAACGCTTGCGGCGCTGTCCGCCGGGGCCCACAGCTCTACGCGGCCAGCGGACACGGCAATGGCGATCAAGCCGTCGTGGCGTGCGGTGCTGCCGGCTGCTGGTGGCACATCGAGCCCCAGCGCCTGTAGCGCCGCATCGCCGCCGTGCAGGCCGAAGCGTGCCCAGGCAGCGCTTTCATCGGTCAGCGTGGCCTTGGAGAACACGGCGTACTTCTTGAGGTCGGCCAGTTGGGCGTCGAGCAGCTCGCTGGCCATTGCCAGCAGGTAGCCGTTGCCCTCTGGCAGGATGCGGAAACTCGACTGCATGCGTCCCTTGACCATGCAGCGGGCGCCGAGGCTGGCGTGTTCCAGGCTTAGGTAGTTGATGTTGCAGGTCAGCTGGCCTTGCAGGAACTTGCCTGCATCGGAGCCGCGGACAGCGAGGATGCCCTCGTGGGACAGGGGGCAGAAGAAAACGGAATCGGCCATGGGTCATCGCGGTGGCTAAAGACTGGCGGCCATCATAGAACGCCGGTAACAAAATAGGTAGGTGACTAGACCAACGCCCGGTGTCGCTTCGCTCGCCTGGCTGTATACTGACGGGCCATTCGAGGAGGGCCCCATGGTCGAACAAACTGAACTCAACCGGCTTTTCTGGCACAGCCGCCGCGGCATGCTGGAACTGGACGTACTGCTGGTGCCTTTCACCCAGGAAGTCTACCCCACGCTCAACGAGACCGACCGCGAACTCTACGTGCGTCTGTTGAGCTGCGAAGATCAGGACATGTTCGGCTGGTTCATGGAGCGCACCGAGTCCGAAGACCCGGAGCTGCAGCGCATGGTCCGCATCATCCTGGATCGTGTCCAGCCCAAGTGAGTGCTTCGAGTGCCGCTGGCAAGGTTCGCGCCTGCTGCTAGCGGCCTACCTGGGGTGCCAGGTACTGGCGTGGTTTGCCGTATGGGTGAGCCCGCTGCCCGGGTGGTTGGCCCTTGCTGCTGTCGCCGCCTGTATTGCCCACGCTGGCTGGGTCATTCCCCGACGTATTTTGCTGACGCATGAACATGCCGTCGTTGGCCTGCGCCGTGATGTGCGCGGCTGGCAGGTATTCAGCCGTGCCCGTGGCTGGCAGCCGGTTCGCTTGTGTCGGGACAGTGTGGCATTGCCGGGGCTGGTGGTGTTGCGCTTTGTGCGGGCGGGGCGCTGGTTGGGGGAGAGCCAATGCGTGCCACTGGATGCGCTGGGGGCTGATGAGCACCGGCGCTTGCGGGTGCGGTTGAAGTTCAGCCGGCGCAGGTGGGCAGGGGTGGGGGCGAGTCAGGGCTGACAGGTGTTCGTCGTGGCAGCTTCAGCGCCTGCGAGATCGAGCGCCGCCCGCGCGGCGCTTCGCGGGGCAAGCCCGCTCCCACATTTGTTGCAACGTGCCGAACCTGTCAGGCCATGGTTGCCAGCCTTGGTGGGTTGACTGGATTTCTGAGTTGGCATTGCTGCCGCATCACCTGCCCCAAGCCATGCCCCCCAGGCTGACAACGCCTCTCCCACAGGCATGGGCACGTTGCAACAAATGTGGGAGCGGGCTTGTCCCGCGAAGCGCCGCGCGGGCGGCGCTCGATCTCGCAGGCGCTACAACTTTCAGAGAGGACTAAGAATGGTGTCCTTGGCCTCGTCCAGCATCCCGGGGTAATCCAGGGTGTAATGCAGCCCGCGACTTTCCTTGCGCTGCATGGCTGACAGGATCATCAACTCGGCTACCTGCGCCAGGTTGCGCAATTCGATCAGGTCGCGGCTGACCTTGTAGTTGCTGTAGAACTCATCGATTTCGTCCAGCAGCAGGCGAATACGGTGCTGTGCTCGCTGCAGGCGCTTGCTGGTGCGCACGATGCCGACGTAGTCCCACATGAAACGCCGCAGTTCGTCCCAGTTGTGCGCAATTATCACGTCCTCGTCCGAGTCGGTGACCTGGCTGGCATCCCAGCCGGGCAGGGCCTTGGGCATTGCCACTTCATCCAGGTGCGCCTGGATGTCGGCCGCGGCGGCACGGCCATAGACGAAGCATTCCAGCAGCGAGTTGCTGGCCATGCGGTTGGCGCCGTGCAGGCCGGTGAAGCTGGTTTCGCCAATGGCGTACAGGCCCGGCACGTCTGTGTGACCGCGGTCGTCGACCATCACACCGCCGCAGGTATAGTGCGCCGCCGGTACCACCGGGATCGGCTGGCGGGTGATGTCGATGCCAAACGCCAGGCAGCGCTCATACACGGTGGGGAAGTGGCTCTTGATGAAGTCGGCCGGCTTGTGGGTGATGTCCAGGTACACGCAGTCCACGCCCAGGCGCTTCATTTCATGGTCGATGGCGCGGGCCACGATGTCGCGCGGGGCCAGCTCTTCGCGCGGGTCGAAGCGCGGCATGAAACGCTCACCATTGGGCAAGCGCAGCAGGGCACCTTCGCCGCGCAGGGCTTCGGTGATCAAAAAGCTCTTGGCCTGTGGGTGGTACAGGCAAGTCGGGTGGAACTGGTTGAACTCCAGGTTCGCCACCCGGCAGCCGGCCCGCCAGGCCATGGCGATGCCGTCGCCGCAGGCACCATCGGGGTTGCTGGTATACAGGTAGACCTTGGCCGCGCCGCCAGTGGCCAGCACGGTGAAGCGTGCGCCGAAGGTGTCCACCTCGCCGGTGTTGCGGTCGAGCACGTAGGCACCCAGGCAGCGCTCGCCGGGCAGGCCGAGGCGGCGTTCGGTGATCAGGTCGACCGCCACGCGTTGCTCAAGCAACTGGATGTTCGGGCGTTGGCGGGCCTGCTCCAGCAGCGTGGTGAAGATGGCTGCACCGGTGGCGTCGGCGGCGTGGATGATGCGCCGGTGACTATGGCCGCCCTCGCGGGTCAGGTGGAACTCGAAGCCGCCGTCGTCGACGCTGTAGTGCTCGTCGCGGGTAAAGGGCACGCCTTGCTCGATCAGCCACTCGATGGCTTCGCGGCTGTGCTCGACGGTAAAGCGCACTGCCTCTTCATGGCAAAGGCCACCGCCAGCATTGAGGGTGTCCTCGACATGCGATTGCACGGTATCGGTGTTGTCCAGCACCGCCGCGACACCGCCCTGGGCCCAGAAGGTCGAGCCATTGGCAAGGTCGCCCTTGCTGAGCACGGCGATTCGCAGGTGACTGGGGAGGTTCAGTGCCAGGCTGAGACCGGCGGCACCGCTGCCGATCACCAGGACATCATGTTGGAATTGTTGGCTCATGTCAGGACACTAGTATTCTTTGGAAGGGGCGCGGCACAATAGTCACGCGCCGATGGCATTGTGAAACTATCGTTAAAGCTGGCCGGGTTGCCTTTATAGCAGCCCCGGGTGGCCAATTTCCATGCCACCTGCTTGGTCGCGACAACCTTTGTGGGAACTTTCCGACACAGCCGGAAATCCTATGAAGGCTGCCCACGCGCCACAACTTGCCGCGGCGACGCAGGGCGGCAGGCCTGTCCGGGCTGTCCCTGCGTACTCGAAACCTGATTATCGACGTAGCCGGCCGTGACCGCGCCGCGTCTTTCGTGCAAGCCGACCAAGGGCTGCAGGAAACTTGCTTGGAGGGGAGAACTTTTGCGCAAAGCCCGAGTCTATGGTTGCAAGCCTGAACGATGGCTGTTGCAACGCTCCTTCGAGTTCACTGAGGAGTGTTCATGCTAACCCAGGAAGAGGATCAGCAGCTTGTCGAGCGCGTTCAGCGCGGCGACAGGCGAGCGTTCGATCTGTTGGTGCTGAAGTATCAGCACAAGATTCTCGGGTTGATCGTGCGGTTCGTTCACGACACCCACGAGGCCCAGGATGTAGCACAGGAAGCCTTCATCAAGGCCTACCGTGCGCTTGGCAACTTCCGCGGAGACAGTGCGTTCTATACGTGGCTGTACCGCATCGCCATCAACACGGCGAAGAACTACCTGGTGTCCCGTGGAAGACGGCCGCCAGACAGTGATGTGAGCTCCGAGGACGCGGAGTTTTACGACGGCGATCATGGTCTCAAGGATCTAGAGTCCCCAGAGCGCTCGTTGTTGCGGGATGAAATCGAAGGCACTGTCCATCGCACCATCCAGCAACTGCCTGAAGACCTGCGCACGGCGCTGACCCTGCGTGAGTTCGACGGGCTGAGTTACGAAGACATTGCCAGTGTCATGCAATGTCCGGTGGGTACCGTGCGCTCTCGAATCTTCCGCGCTCGGGAGGCCATAGACAAAGCCCTGCAACCTTTGCTGCAGGAAACCTGAGACAGCGGCGACAGCCAAGAGAGGAACCGCCATGAGTCGTGAAGCTTTGCAGGAATCGCTGTCCGCGGTGATGGATAACGAAGCGGACGAGCTTGAACTGCGTCGTGTGTTGAACGCCGTAGACGATGCTGAAACCCGTGCCACCTGGTCGCGTTACCAGGTTGCTCGCGCAGCGATGCACAAGGAGCTGCTGCTGCCTAATCTGGATATCGCCTCGGCGGTGTCTGCCGCGCTGGCTGACGAGGCCGTGCCGGCCAAGGTCAAGAAGGGCCCATGGCGCAGCATTGGCCGTCTGGCGGTAGCTGCCTCGGTCACCGTAGCCGTGCTGGCCGGTGTGCGCATGTACAACCAGGACGAGATCACTGGCGCCGAGCTGGCTGCACAGCAATCAGCCCAGCAGGGCCTGAGTGTGCCACAAGCCCAAGGCCCAGCCGTTTTGGCAGGCTATAGTGAGAGCAGTGAGCAACCGACCGGGCCGATGGCCAACGGCGTGCTGCAGAACCAGGCCGGCTGGGATCAGCGTCTTCCAGGCTACCTGCGCCAGCATGCCCAGGAATCTGCGCTCAAGGGCACTGAAACCGCATTGCCGTATGCCCGCGCCGCCAGCCTGGAAAACCGTTAAGTAAGGAGGATCATGCGCGCGCTACCTCTCCTGTCGCTGCTGATTGGCAGCTGCATGACGGTGCCAGCATTGGCGGCCAATTCCTCGCCAGAGGCGAGCGAGTGGCTGAGCAAGCTGGCACAGGCCGAGAAAAATCAGAGCTACCAAGGCTCTTTTGTCTACGAACGTAACGGCAGTTTCTCTTCCCACGAGATCTGGCACAGGGTCGACGACGGCAAGGTCAGCGAGCGGCTGTTGCAGCTCGATGATGCCGCCCAGGAAATCGTGCGTGTGGATGGCAAGGTAGAGTGCGTCAGTGGGGCCTTGGTCAGTGGTGTGACGATACCTCCGGACGCCGCACAGCGTGTGCTTGATCCGCTGAAACTGATGGGTTGGTATGACTTGAGCGTGGCGGGCAGGTCACGGGTCGCCGGGCGCGATGCCGTGATCGTGACGCTCACCCCGCGCGACCAGCACCGTTATGCCTTCGAATTGCACCTGGATCGTACCACCGGCCTGCCGCTACGCTCGTTGATGATCAACGACAAGGGGCAGTTGCTGGAGCGCTTCCAGATGACCCGCCTCGATACTGAAGTGCCCAGCGATGACGACCTGCGTGCCAGTGCTGCGTGCAAGCCGGTGCAGCATGTGGCTGCTGCCGGTAATGACACAGTCGCCGGCTGGCGTTCGGACTGGCTGCCGCCAGGTTTCGAACTGGTCAACAGCTCGGTACGCCGCGATCCGAAGCGTGACAGCACGGTCAGCAGCCTGATGTACGACGATGGCCTGGCACGCTTCTCGGTATTCCTCGAACCGGTGACGGATGAGGGCGGGACCGACATGCGTACCCAGCTTGGCCCGACGTCGGCGGTTTCCCGGCGGCTGAACACGCCCAAGGGCAAGGTGATGGTCACTGTGGTCGGCGAAATTCCGCTGGGTACCGCAGAGCGTGTGGCGCTGTCGATGCGCCCTCAGGATGGCCAGGCGCGCCAGTAATGGCGCGCTTTTGCGGGCCTGACGTGTGGGCCATGCCAAGGCACGCGGGCCTGCTGCTGAAATGAAATTAAAGCATTGTCATTTGCAATCCATCGGCAAATTTTCTATAGGTCAGGCTTCTTGGAGCCTGGCCTTTCCTGCTTTGTGCAGGGGCCTTTCTAAACTACCGCTCGTTGTGACGGGAGCCGTATGTCAATACCACGCTTGAAATCCTACCTATCGATGTTCGCCGCCGTGCTGATGCTCGGCCAGGTGCTCAGCGCCCAGGCCGAGGAAGGCCTGCCGGACTTCACTACCCTGGTCGAGCAGGCCTCGCCAGCCGTGGTCAACATCAGTACCAAACAGAAGCTGCCGGATCGCCGCATGGCTGCCGGGCAGATGCCCGACCTGGAAGGCCTGCCGCCGATGTTCCGCGAGTTCTTCGAGCGCAACATGCCGCAGCAGCCGCGTTCGCCGCGCGGCGACCGCCAGCGCGAGGCCCAGTCGTTGGGGTCGGGCTTCATTATTTCCAGTGATGGCTATGTGCTGACCAACAACCACGTGGTGGCCGATGCCGACGAGATCATCGTCCGCCTGTCGGACCGCAGCGAGCTGCAGGCCAAGCTGGTCGGCACCGACCCACGCACCGACGTGGCCCTGCTCAAGGTCGATGGCAAGAACCTGCCGACCGTCAAGCTGGGTGATTCCGAGAAGCTCAAGGTGGGTGAGTGGGTGCTGGCCATCGGTTCGCCGTTCGGCTTCGACCATTCGGTGACCAAAGGTATTGTCAGTGCCAAGGGCCGTACCCTGCCCAACGACACCTACGTGCCGTTCATCCAGACCGACGTGGCCATCAACCCAGGCAACTCCGGTGGCCCGCTGTTCAACATGAACGGTGAAGTGGTGGGTATCAACTCGCAGATTTTCACCCGTTCCGGCGGTTTCATGGGCCTGTCGTTCGCCATCCCGATCGACGTGGCGATCGATGTCTCCAACCAGCTGAAGAAAGACGGCAAGGTCAGCCGCGGCTGGCTGGGCGTGGTGATCCAGGAGGTCAACAAGGACCTGGCTGAATCGTTCGGCCTGGACAAACCGGCCGGCGCCCTGGTGGCCCAGGTGCTGGAGAACGGCCCGGCCGCCAAGGGTGGCCTGCAGGTAGGTGACGTGATTCTGAGCATGAACGGTCAGCCGATCATCATGTCGGCCGACCTGCCGCACCTGGTCGGCAGCCTCAAGGATGGCGAAAAGGCCAAGCTGGAAATCATTCGCAACGGCAAGCGCCAGAACCTCGACATCAGCGTCGGCGCACTGCCGGACGATGATGCCGACATTGCTACCGGCGTCGAAGGCAGCGCTGAGCGCAGCAGCAACCGCCTGGGCGTCTCGGTGGCCGATCTGACCGCCGAGCAGAAGAAAGCCCTGGAACTCAAGGGTGGTGTGGTCATCAAGGAAGTCCAGGATGGCCCAGCCGCGATGATCGGCCTGCGGCCGGGTGACGTCATCAGCCACCTGAACAACCAGGCTATCGGTTCGGCCAAGGAATTCACCGAAATCGCCAAGGAACTGCCGAAAAACCGTTCGGTGTCGATGCGCGTGCTGCGTCAGGGCCGTGCCAGTTTCATTACCTTCAAGCTGGCTGAATAAGCGGCTTCGCAACAGAAAAGGGCAGCTTCGGCTGCCCTTTTTCATGAAAATTCACAATTGCAAAGGCGAATGCTGTGTACAGCCCGATAGAGGAATCTCCCATATCCCGGCAGCTTAAGGTACAATTCCCGGCTATTTTTCGGCGGGCGTCCGGCTCGCAGCCTTTTCGAGTGTTGACCCGTGAGTGATTTGAGTCATATCCGCAATTTCTCCATCATCGCCCACATCGACCATGGCAAGTCGACGCTGGCCGACCGTTTCATCCAGATGTGCGGTGGCCTGTCGGCACGCGAGATGGAAGCCCAGGTGCTCGATTCCATGGACCTGGAGCGTGAGCGCGGTATCACCATCAAGGCCCACAGCGTCACGCTCAACTACAAGGCGCAGGACGGCAAGGTCTACCAGCTGAACTTCATCGATACTCCCGGCCACGTCGACTTCACCTACGAAGTCTCGCGTTCGCTGGCAGCCTGTGAAGGCGCGCTGCTGGTGGTGGATGCCGGGCAGGGCGTCGAGGCCCAGTCCGTGGCCAACTGCTACACCGCCATCGAGCAGGGCCTGGAGGTCATGCCGGTACTGAACAAGATGGACCTGCCCCAGGCCGACCCGGATCGCGTCAAGGACGAGATCGAGAAGATCATCGGCATCGACGCCACCGACGCCGTGGCCTGCAGTGCCAAGAGCGGCATGGGCGTGGACGAGGTGCTCGAGCGCCTGGTGCAGACCATCCCCGCGCCGGAAGGCGATATCGAAGCGCCGCTGCAGGCGCTGATCATCGACTCCTGGTTCGACAACTACCTGGGCGTGGTCTCGCTGGTGCGCGTGCGCCACGGCCGCGTCAAGAAAGGTGACAAGATTCTGGTCAAGTCCACCGGCAAGGTGCACCTGGTCGACAGCGTGGGCGTGTTCACTCCGAAACACACCCAGACCGCCGACCTGAAGGCCGGTGAAGTGGGCTTCATCATCGCCAGCATCAAGGACATCCACGGTGCCCCGGTCGGTGACACCCTGACCCTGTCCTCGACCCCTGAGGTCGAAGTGCTGCCAGGCTTCAAGAAGATCCAGCCGCAGGTATACGCCGGCCTGTTCCCGGTCAGTTCCGACGACTTCGAGGACTTCCGCGATGCGTTGCAGAAGCTGACCCTGAACGACTCGTCGCTGCAATACATGCCGGAAAGCTCCGATGCTCTGGGCTTCGGCTTCCGTTGCGGCTTCCTCGGCATGCTGCACATGGAGATCATCCAGGAGCGCCTGGAGCGCGAATACGACCTGGACCTGATCACCACTGCGCCAAGCGTGATCTACGAGCTGGAGCTGAAAACCGGCGAGACCATCACCGTCGATAACCCATCGAAGCTGCCAGACGTCTCGGCGGTCGCCGACTTCCGCGAGCCGATCGTCACTGCCACGATCCTGGTGCCGCAGGAGCACCTGGGCAACGTCATCACCCTGTGCATCGAGAAGCGTGGCGTGCAGCGCGACATGCAGTTCCTCGGCAGCCAGGTGCAGGTGCGCTACGATCTGCCGATGAACGAAGTGGTGCTGGACTTCTTCGACCGCCTCAAGTCCACCAGCCGCGGCTATGCTTCGCTGGACTATCATTTCGATCGCTACCAGTCGGCCAATCTGGTCAAGCTGGACGTACTGATCAACGGCGACAAGGTCGATGCCCTGGCATTGATCGTGCACCGCGACAACGCGGCCTACAAGGGCCGTGCGTTGACCGAGAAGATGAAGGAACTGATCCCTCGGCAGATGTTCGACGTGGCGATCCAGGCAGCTATCGGCGGCCAGATCATCGCGCGGACTACCGTCAAGGCGCTCAGAAAGAACGTACTGGCCAAGTGCTACGGCGGTGACGTCAGCCGTAAGAAAAAACTGCTGGAGAAGCAGAAGGCCGGTAAGAAACGCATGAAACAGGTGGGTAACGTGGAGATTCCACAGGAAGCCTTCCTCGCCGTGCTCAGGTTGGATAGCTAGGTCCTATGTCGCTAAATTTCCCGCTGTTGCTAGTCATCGCCGTCTTCGTCTGCGGCCTGCTGGGCTTGATCGACCTGCTGTTCCTGGCCCCGCGCCGGCGTGCGGCAATCGCCAACTACCAGGGCAGCGTCAGCCAGCCCGAGATGGCGGTGGTCGAGCGCTTGGGCAAGGAGCCGTTACTGGTCGAGTACGGCAAGTCGTTCTTCCCGGTGCTGTTCATCGTGCTGGTGCTGCGTTCGTTCCTGGTCGAGCCGTTCCAGATCCCTTCGGGGTCGATGAAACCGACCTTGGAAGTGGGCGACTTCATCCTGGTGAACAAGTTCTCGTACGGCATTCGCCTGCCTGTGATCGACAAGAAGGTCATCGAGGTGGGTGATCCGCAACGCGGTGATGTGATGGTGTTCCGCTACCCGAGCGACCCGAACGTCAACTACATCAAGCGTGTGGTCGGCCTGCCAGGCGACGTGGTCCGCTACACCAGTGACAAGCGGTTGTTCGTCAATGGCCAGCCGATTGCCGAACAACTGGTGGGCACCGAGCCGGGCACCCTGGGCAGCGCCGAGCTGTACAAGGAAAAGCTCGGCGAGGCCGAACACCTGATCCGCAAGGAAATGAGCCGTTACCGCATGCCGCCAGACCAGCAATGGACCGTGCCGGCAGGCCATTACTTCATGATGGGCGACAACCGCGACAACTCCAACGACAGCCGTTACTGGGATGACCCGAACATTCCGAAGGAACTGCACGGCATGGTTCCGGACCGGAACATCGTCGGCAAGGCCTTCGCGGTGTGGATGAGCTGGCCAGAGCCCAAGCTCAGCCACCTGCCCAACCTGTCGCGGGTCGGTCTGATCCATTGATACCCATCGGCGCTGGCCAGCAGGCAGCGCCGAATGCATTTCTGACATAGGCTGTGTTCTCAGGGATAGGGAGATTCGTCGCACGTCGCTACGGGCCACAGCCAAACAGTCTTTCAGGATGTTGATTTGAACAACGCGTTGAACAACGAACGGGTGGCTGCATGAGTGCTCCCCTTGCCCGTCTGGAGCGAAAGCTCGGTTATACCTTCAAGAACCAGGACCAGATGCTCCTGGCACTGACCCATCGCAGCTACGCCGGGCGCAACAACGAGCGCCTGGAGTTTCTCGGTGATGCCATTCTCAACTTCGTCGCCGGCGAAGCGCTGTTCGAGCGCTTCCCGCAGGCCCGCGAAGGCCAGCTGTCGCGTCTGCGCGCTCGCCTGGTCAAGGGTGAGACCCTGGCCCGCCTGGCCCGTGGTTTCGACCTGGGCGATCACCTGCGCCTGGGTTCGGGTGAGCTCAAGAGCGGTGGCTTCCGCCGCGAGTCGATTCTGGCCGACGCCCTGGAGGCGCTGATTGGTGCCATCTACCTGGACGCCGACATGGAAACGGCCCGGGAGCGCGTGCTGGCCTGGCTGGCCGATGAGTTCGAAGGCCTGACCCTGGTCGATACCAACAAGGACCCGAAGACCCGCCTGCAGGAGTTCCTGCAGTCGCGCAGCTGTGAGCTGCCGCGTTACGAAGTGGTGGATATCCAGGGCGAACCGCACTGCCGGACCTTCTTCGTCGAATGCGAAGTGGTGCTGCTGAACAACAAGAGCCGTGGTCAGGGCGTTAGCCGGCGTATCGCCGAGCAAGTCGCCGCCGCGTCTGCACTGATCGCCCTGGGCGTGGAGAATGGCAATGACTGATAGCAACCCGACCCGCTGCGGCTACGTGGCCATTGTCGGCCGCCCCAACGTGGGCAAGTCGACCCTGCTCAACCACATCCTTGGCCAGAAGCTGGCGATCACCTCGCGCAAGCCGCAGACCACCCGCCACAACATGCTCGGCATCAAGACCGAGGGTGACGTGCAGGCGATTTACGTCGATACCCCCGGTATGCACAAGGCCAACGACAAGGCCTTGAACCGCTACATGAACCGCAACGCCTCGGCGGCCCTGAAGGACGTCGACGTGGTGATCTTCGTGGTCGACCGCACCAAGTGGACCGACGAGGACCAATTGGTACTGGAGCGCGTGCAGTACGTGACCGGCCCACTGATCATCGCGGTCAACAAGACCGATCGCATGGAAGAGAAGGCCGAACTGATCCCGCACTTGCAATGGCTGCAGGAGCAGTTGCCGAACGCCGAAGTGATGCCGATCTCCGCACAGCAGGGGCACAACCTCCAGGCGCTGGAAGCACAGATCGCCAAGCACCTGCCCGAGAACGATCACTTTTTCCCGGAAGACCAGATCACTGACCGCAGCAGCCGCTTCCTGGCCGCCGAACTGGTGCGCGAGAAGATCATGCGTCAGCTGGGTGCGGAATTGCCGTACCAGATCACCGTGGAAATTGAAGAATTCAAGCAGCAGGGCCACGTGCTGCACATTCACGCGCTGATCCTGGTCGAGCGCGACGGCCAGAAAAAGATCATCATTGGCGACAAGGGCGAGCGCATCAAGCGCATCGGCTCCGAGGCGCGCAAGGACATGGAAGTGCTGTTCGACTCCAAGGTCATGCTCAACCTGTGGGTCAAGGTGAAAGGCGGCTGGTCCGACGACGAGCGCGCCCTGCGTTCGCTGGGCTACGGCGACCTTTAAATTCGCCTGACGGCTCAGGTTACTCTGTGGGAGCGGGTTTACCCGCGAATGCGTCAGTGGGTTCACCATCGCATTCGCGGGTAAACCCGCTCCCACAGTTGTCTGGGGCTTTTAGAGAGCGTTTATGGAACAACCTGTCGGCCAGCCAGCCTACGTGCTGCACAGCCGTGCCTACAAGGAAACCAGCGCGCTGGTGGACTTCTTCACCCCGCAGGGCCGCATGCGCGCGGTGTTGCGCCGTGCGCGTGGCAAGGGTGGCAGCCTGGTGCGGCCGTTCGTCCCGCTGGAGCTGGAGCTGCGCGGGCGTGGCGAGCTGAAGAATGTCGGGCGGATGGACAGCGCCGGCATCGCCGCCTGGCTGCATGGCGATGCCCTGTTCAGCGGGTTGTACCTCAACGAACTGCTCATGCGCCTGCTGCCCGCCGAAGCGCCTTTCCCGGCGCTGTTCGAGCACTACACCCTGACCTTGCAGGCCCTGGCCGCCGGTCGCCCGCTGGAGCCGCTGCTGCGCTCTTTCGAATGGCGGCTGCTGGATGAGCTCGGTTATGCGTTTTCGTTGCACCACGACGTCAATGACCAGCCGATGGTGGCCGACGGCCTGTACCGCTTGCGTGTGGATGCCGGCCTGGAGCGGGTCGAGCTGGTGCAACCTGGGTTGTTCCGCGGCACCGAACTGCTGGCCCTGGCCGAAGCCGACTGGGATGCCCCAGGAGCTTTGCTCGCTGCCAAGCGCCTGATGCGCCAGGCACTGGCGGTTCATCTGGGGGCAAAACCGCTGGTCAGCCGGGAACTGTTTCGCAAGCGCTGATCACGACGTATGCTGTGTGGCTCAATCTTCAGGAGAGCCTTTCGTGACTCACAGCAACCGCATGCTTCTTGGCGTAAACATCGACCACGTGGCGACCCTGCGCCAGGCCCGGGGCACGCGCTACCCTGATCCGGTCAAGGCTGCCCTGGATGCCGAGGAAGCAGGCGCCGATGGCATTACCGTACACCTGCGTGAAGACCGCCGGCACATCCAGGAGCGTGACGTGGTGCTGCTCAAGGACGTGCTGCAGACCCGCATGAACTTCGAGATGGGCGTCACCGAAGAAATGATGGCCTTTGCCGAGAAGATTCGCCCGGCGCATATCTGCCTGGTACCTGAAACCCGTCAGGAACTGACCACCGAAGGTGGCCTGGACGTGGCGGGCCAGGAGGCACGGATCAAGGCGGCGGTTGAACGCCTGTCGCGTATCGGTGCCGAAGTGTCGTTGTTCATCGATGCCGACGAACGGCAGATCGAGGCGTCGCGCCGGGTTGGCGCTCCGGCCATCGAGCTGCACACCGGGCGTTACGCCGATGCCGAAACCCCGACCGAAGTGGCCGAGGAACTCAAGCGTATCGTCGATGGTGTGGCGTTTGGCGTGGGGCAGGGGCTGATCGTCAATGCCGGCCACGGCTTGCATTACCACAACGTCGAGGCGGTGGCGGCGATCAAGGGCATCAATGAGCTGAACATCGGCCATGCGCTGGTGGCGCATGCGCTGTTCGTCGGCTTCAAGGCCGCAGTGGCCGAGATGAAGGCGCTGATCGTGGCCGCGTCGCGCTAATCATTGGTCGCCTGTGCCGGCCTCTTCGCGGGTAAACCCGCTCCCACAGGGATCGCACAAGCCTCAGGCCTGTAGGGTACCTGTGGGAGCGGGTTTACCCGCGAAGAGGCCGGCACAGGCAGCCGATCAATCGGTAGGAAACACCAGGGTAAACCGGGTAGGCCCCAAGGGGCTGCTGCTAACCTCGACCCGCCCGCCATGCAACTGCATGATCGATTTCACGATCGCCAGCCCCAACCCGGTCCCACCCTCCAGCCGCGAGCGCCCCGAGCCCACCCGGTAAAACCGCTCGAACAAGCGCGACTGGTGCTCTTCAGCAATACCAGGCCCCTGGTTTTCCACCGAAAGCTGAATTTCGCTACCCAGGCGCTCGATGCGCAACTCCACAGGCTTGCCACCGGGGCAGTGCCGAATGGCATTGCTCAACAGGTTCGACAACGCCCGTTGAAACATCAGCCGATCCCCCAATGCCGTCCCCCAGCCCTGAACACGCAGCTCAACGTCTTTCAGTTCGGCACTGAACGTGAACAGTTCGACAACCCGCGCAGTCTCGTCGGCCAATGCCATGGGTTTCAGCACCACCTGGGTTTGAGGCTGGCTGACCTGGGCGAGAAACAGCATGTCATTGATGATGCGGTTGAGCCGGGTCAGTTCTTCGATGCTGTCTTCCAGCACTTCCCGGTAATTCGTGTTGTCCCGTTCACGGGCCAGGGTCACTTGCGCCTTGCCCATCAGGTTGCTCAGCGGTGTGCGCAGTTCATGGGCCAGATCGTCGGAAAACTGCGACAGCTGGCTGACGCCTTGATCGAGTCGATCGAGCATCACGTTGATGCTGCTGGCCAGCTCTGCCAGCTCCAGCGGCAGGCCGGTCGCGGGCAGGCGATGTTGCAGGTCCTGGGCTGACACCTGCCCGGCGATGCGCCGGAAGTGCCGCAGTGGCTTCAGGCCACGTTGCATCAGCCACCAGGCGCCGGCACCGATCAGCAGTAACAGCAACGGCAGTGCGAGCAAGGTGGAGTGCAGGTAGGCCTGCAGCAGGGCGTTATCGTCGGCGCGGTTGAGCGACATCATCACCTTGACCGGGGTGTCGTCGCGCAGGCGCATAAGCCGGGTCACGGTGAGTATCTGGTTGCCATTGCTGTCGCGCCATGCATGAAAGGCCAGGCGGGCATCGGTGCGCAGTTCGCCGACCCGCGATTCCAGCGCTGGCCCGAGGCTGAGCAGGTGCGGGTGGCGGCCCTCGATGGCCAGCACACTGAGGCTGAGGTTGTCGTGCCCCATCACCAAGTCGAGCAAGGGATGGGCGCGGCTGCCCAGGTCTTCGCTACGCAGGTCTACGCGCAGGTTGTGTTCGACCTGCAGCATCTTGCGCGCCAGGTCCTTGCGTGCGCGGCTGTCCAGTTCGTGATCGAGAGCGAACACGGCCAGGCAGGCTAGCAGCAGCACCAGTGCGGCGCCCATCAGTGTCACGCCAAGGCCCAGGCGTAGTGACAGGCTGGCGTTTTTCAAAAGCGTGCCTCGAGCACGTAGCCGACGCCACGCAGGGTATGGATCAGTTTGTTGTCGAACGGGTCGTCGATCTTTGCCCGCAGGCGCCGGATCGAAACCTCGACCACATTGGTGTCGCAGTCGAAGTTCATGTCCCACACCAGCGAGATGATCTGGGTGCGCGACAGCACCTCGCCGGTCTGGCGCATCAACAGGTGAAGCAGGGCGAATTCCTTGGCGGTCAGGTCGATACGCTGCCCGGCGCGGTAGGCGCGGTGGCGGCCGGGGTCCAGCTCCAGATCGGCGACGCGCAGAGTGCTGGGCTGCAGTTGCTGGTCGTTGCGGCGCAGCAGGCTGCGGATGCGGGCCAGCAGTTCCGGGAACTCGAAGGGTTTGAGCAGGTAGTCGTCGGCACCCATGTCCAGGCCCTTTACCCGGTCGGCCAGGCGACCGTGGGCGGTGAGCATCATGATGCGCGTGGCCGATTCGGCGCGCAGCCGCTGCAGCACGGTCCAGCCATCGAGTTCGGGCAGGTTGACGTCGAGGATGACCAGGTCGTATGACTGCTGGCGGGCCAGGTGCAGGCCATCGGTGCCGGTGTGGGCGCAGTCGACCACGTAGCCGTTTTCGCGCAGGCCCTGCTGGAGGTAGTCGGCGGTACGCAGTTCGTCCTCGATGATCAATAGGCGCATGGGTGGGCTCGGTGTGATGACGGGGGGCGATTCTCGACCCTGTAGGGGCATCAGGGTCAAGGGGCAGGATGTTACGGCATGAGAATGGGCCTGCGGTGCAGATAACGGATTTGTAATGCTGCTGTTATCTGGCTGCCTGTTCCGGCCCCTTCGACGGTAAACCCGCTCCCTCAGGATCTTCACAGACGCTGAAATCTGTGCAGTTCCTGTGGGAGGGGTTTACCCGCGAAGAGGCCAGCACAGACAACACAGGGCCACATTGCAAGACTGTAATCCCCGCCTCACCTTGCCGTTAGCTAGCCCTCGCTAGGATGGCCCTGTCTGATCGGTTATCACGAGGCAACCACGATGAACCTGACCAAATTCCTGCTGTTGGCCACCCTTGCCCTGGGCAGTGCCAGTGTTTACGCCGAGGGCGGTGCGGAACGTTCGAAGCAATTCTGGCAAGCGTTCCGCGAAGACCAACAGCGCCTGTACGGCGACAAGCAACAGGCCGTTGCCGAGCGTGAGCGCAAAGCACAGGAGAAGGCCCGCGAGTTGGCCAAGGACTGAGGTAACAGCACATGCGCCGCGACAGCTCCTCGGCGCAGGTGTATTCATGCGCCCGTCCGGGCGCATTTTTTTATTTGCGCGCCAGCAGGGTGGCGCGGCGTGGGGCCGGCAGGCCTTCGATTGTCTTGCTATGGTCGTTCGGGTCAAGGAAGTCGCCCAGTGACTGGTAGCGCATCCACTCGGTGCTGCGTTGTTCCTCGACGCTGGTCACGCTTACATCGACGCAACGTACATCGCTGAAACCGGCACGGCGCAACCAGCGCTCCAGGGCCGGTACCGACGGCAGGTACCAGACGTTGCGCATCTGCGCATAGCGGTCCTCAGGTACCAGCACCTGGTTTTCGTCACCCTCGATCACTAGGGTTTCCAGCACCAGTTCACCGCCTTTGACCAAGCAGTCCTTGAGCGCCAGCAAGTGCTCGATGGGTGAGCGGCGGTGATAGAACACACCCATGGAAAACACCGTGTCGAAACCTTCGAGGTTGGCCGGCAGATCTTCCAGGGCGAATGGCAGGTGCCAGGCGGGCAGCTCGGGCAGGTATTGCTGGACAGCCTGGAACTGGCAGAAGAACAGCCAGTTGGGGTCGACGCCAATCACCATGTCGGCGCCGGCTCCGAGCATGCGCCACTGGTAGTAGCCGTTGCCGCAGCCCACATCGAGCACGCGCTTGCCCTTGAGGTTCAGGTGCGGGCCAACCCGGGACCACTTCCAGTCCGAACGCCATTCGGTGTCCACATGCACGCCGAACAGGTCGAACGGCCCTTTGCGCCAGGGCGACAGGCCCATCAGTGCCTGGCGCATCTGTGCACGGGTGGCGTCGTCGCAGTCGCAATCCAGGCGCAGCCCGTTGACCAGGTCGATTTCGCTTGGCTGCAGGGCGGGCAGGGCCTCCAGTGCGCCGCGCCAGCGGTCGAGGTCACCGTGACCCTTCTCCAGCTTGGCTTCCAGTTGCGCTTGCAGGCCTTGCGACCAGGAAGCCAGGGGCGTGCCCGCCAGGCGGCGGACGAGGGGGGACAGATCGATCATGGCAGGGCTATCAACGAGGCGAAGTTAAGGCATTGGAACCAAGGCACCACCTTCGAGAAACCGGCAGCGCGCAGGCGCGCCTGATGGGCTTCGAGGGTGTCGGGCCGCATCACGTTCTCGATGGCGCTGCGCTTCTGGGCAATTTCCAGTTCGCTGTAGCCATTGGCACGTTTGAAGTCCAGGTGCAGTTCATTGAGCAGGTCCTGCTGTTCAGCATCGGCGAAGCGCAGTTTTTCCGAGAGGATCAGTGCGCCACCGGGCAACAGCGCTTGTCTGATGCGGCCGAGCAGTTCCAGGCGCTGGTCGGGGGCGATGAACTGCAGGGTGAAGTTCATCGCCACCACCGAGGCGGGCTCGAAGGGCAAGGCCAGGATGTCGGCCTCCAGCACCTGCACCGGTAGCAGTTCCTGGAACATCGAGTCCTGGGCGGTGAGGTACTGGCGGCAACGCTCGACCATTGCTGCGGAGTTGTCCACGGCGATCACCCGGCAGCCGTCGCTGCGCACATGGCGGCGCAGCGACTGGGTGACGGCGCCCAGCGACGCGCCAAGGTCGTACAGCGCGGTGTGCGGTTGGGCGAAGCGTGCGGCCAGCACGCCGAGGTTCTCGACGATGGTCGGGTAGCCCGGTACCGAGCGCTTGATCATGTCCGGGAACACACGCACCACATCCTCGTTGAAGACGAAGTCGGGCACTTGCTCCAGGGGCTGGGCGAAAAGGCGGTCGGGTTGTTTGCTCACGGCGGGCTCGATACAGGGTGAAACGGATGCGCATTTTAGCCAAAGGCCGCGATTCTTGCCATGGCAGCGCTTCAGGGTCAGGGCGTTCATTCCTAAATTAGTGAACTTTCCTACGAACTTAAGTTAGCGAAGTGAATTTATCAAAGTTTCAGGGTGTGGGACTTTTATAGGCGTTTACAAACTAAAACTCTACGGACAAGGTCATGGTTGAATGATGAATGTTATGCCTGAGCAGGAAGGATTGCCCATTGAGGAAATCGATCTGGCGGTTAAGGCCAAGGTATTACCAGAGCGCTATTTTGCTTTTATTGGCAATCGTCTCAACAGTGGTCAGCAGGTGGGTAGCCTGTTGACTGCGGAAAACCTGAAAGTAATAAAGCAGTACGCCAACACCGTGACGCACTTGCCGCGTACCCGGACTGAGATAGAACAGGATGTAAATTACGATGCCATGGGGATCGATGCATCGCTGGTGCATAACTTGTATATAGCCCTGCACCGACATGTTGCTGAATGGGACAAGCTTGAGCGCAGTATCAAGCAATTGGGGCCGGAGATAGAACTGTTCGCCGACACGCTGGTGCAACGTGGCGGTGCCTTGCTGGACAACCTCGAGCGCAGCGAGGTTTTCCAGCAGATCAAGCGACGCAAGGCCGAGCGTGGCGCGGATGTCTACAACCATGACCTGACTGACGAAGAGCGTGAACAGATCACGGCTGTGCTTGGTAGTGGCATGAATGGACTGATCAGGGAAATCGAATATACCCGACGGTGCATTGGCGATGTCGATGTCCGGGCCAGCTGGTTCAACCGTGAAATCAGGGTTGAACTGAAGCCGCGCATGGCGCGTTTGTTGAAGCACTTCGATGAAAAACTTGCTGGTAACGATGTATTGGAGAAACGCCAGCAACTCGACCGTTGGGATGAGCAGATCGACCAGCTGAAGTCCGAGTATGACGCCAATGTGGGTTACGCCTTTACCGGCCTGGTATTGGGCCCGGTGGGGTTGCTGGTGACCGGTGGTGTGTTCGGGGTCAAGGCGGAACAGATTCGCGCGGCCAAGAACGCGCTGATCGGCCAGCGCAATGAACTGGCACGTGCGCTTGTGCAACTGGAGCCCGCTCGCAAGGACCTGGAACGGGTAAGAACACTGGTCCGGGACCTCGAGTTCAGGTGCAAGGACTTGTCGGTGGCCACCAAGCGGCTGGCGGATGTCTGGTTGTTCCTGGCTTCGTATGCCGAGAGTTCGGTCAACGAGTCAAAAGAGCTGGCCGATATCAATCAGCTTGAATCCTTTGTCCATGACTTTTCCGAAGTTATCAAACCATGGGCCAAGATAGGCAGTATTTGCCACACGCTGTCGGGTTTGTTCAACGAACTGATCGAGGAGTACGAGGATGCCTGACATGGACGTAACCAGGGTCGCGTTGATCATTCCGGATTTTATAACCATGCAAAAAGTGCAGGGGCAGATATTCCTGTTGATCAATACTTGGGACATGAACGTCCTGCCCGCGGCACGCGAGCAATTGGCAGATTTGCGTGCGTTGCTGGTGAGCGTTGAGCGTGCGTTCGAGGAGAGCCTGGTCGGCGGCATCGTGCTACTGGAAGATCGGACGTTTCCCCCGCTTGCGCAAGGGGCAACTACCGACGACAGGCTCGCCAATGTGATTGCCCGGTTGAACCAGCAGCATTCGCTCTTGGTAAGGCAGAACTTGAGGCTGGAGCTTTTTTCTTTGTCTGCCCTGAAAGAACAGGTCGCAACGCTCGAGAGCCGAGCCACCCTGCTGGGCAACCAAGTGGCGGAATTCGAACGTCGCTTGATGCATCTGCGGCAACAACGGGCGGATATCGTACAGGCTATCGAACTGTTTGAAAAACCGTCGATTGCCAGTGCATTGAAGGGCCTTATACCGACCGAAGCTGACATCGAGCGGATCTTTGGGGTAATCAGTGATCCGAAAATCGACACCGAACTGCTCAAGGCCGTGACACACAGGCTGACCGGCCACATCGATATGCTGGAGGGGGCCAAGACATTCGCTGACTTGAGCAAGGCGCGCTCCAGGCTCGATGTGAAAATCGGGGAAACGGTCGGCGACCAGGCTCAGGTACAGCTGTTACTGCAGGCTACCCAGAAGGAAATGAAGGCAATCCATGCATTGTCCGGGCTGGAGCCACTCAAGGATGAATGGCTGCAGGAACTTCGCAAAGTGGAGCGAGAGTGGCAGACCCAAGCCGGAAGGCTGTCTGCAATGATGGGCCATGAGGCCGCTACAATCGCGCTGAGCGACCTCTATGCCTACCTTGTGGCCGTGCAGGTTGCCTATGACCGGAGCTACAGCCTTTAGCGGACGATGATCTTGCAGTCGAATGTTTGCACGGGGGCGATATCTGTGGCCCAAGGCTGCTGGTAGACCAGTACCAACTGGGCATTGCCGGTGCTGCTGGCCTCGTAGCGCCAGGTGGAGGCGCCGGCGCTGCCGACTACGTCCTCGTCCTCGGGAGCGCTGTACACCTCCGGGCCAAGGCTGCGCAATACATTGGAGGCGGGGTTTTCGATGCGCCAGCGGTAGCCCGTGGACGGGTTGCTGGGCAGGGTCAGGGTGAGCACCTGACCAACCTGCAGGCGCGTCGGGCATTCGCTTTCGGCGTCCAGTTCTACGGGTTGTGTGGGCTGTTGGGCACAGGCAGAAATCAGGGCGAGGCTCAGGGGAACGAGCAGACGAGGGGCGGTCATGTTGGCTCCGGAGGCTGACGATGGCCTGAGGATAACCGATGATCGAGGAGATTTGTGTTGCCTGTGCCGGCCCTTTCGCGGGTAAACCCGCTCCCAAGGGTATCTCACCGGGCTCAGGCCCTGCGCTATCCCTGTGGGAGCGGGTTTACCCGCAAAGAGGCCGGTGCTGGTTAGAACAGGACTTTGGCCACGTCGGCAAAGCGCTTGGCGAAATGCACGGTCAGGCCTTCGCGCAGGTAGTCCGGCAGTTCTTCGTAGTCCCCACGGTTAGGCTCCGGCAAGATCAGCTCGAAGATCTTCTGCCGCCGCGCCGCAATCACTTTCTCGCGCACACCACCAATCGGCAGTACTTGCCCGGTCAGGGTCAGCTCGCCGGTCATGGCCACGCCCTTCTTCGGCGCCTGGTCACGGGCCAGCGACAGCAGGGCACTGGCCATGGTGATACCGGCACTCGGGCCGTCCTTGGGCGTAGCGCCTTCGGGCACGTGCAGGTGAATGAACGCTTCGTTGAAGAAACCAGGATCCCCCCCAAACTGCTTGAGGTTGGAGCTGACGTAGCTGTAGGCAATCTCGGCCGACTCTTTCATCACCTCACCCAGCTTGCCAGTCAGCTTGAAGCCGCGGTTGAGGGTGTGGATGCGGGTGGCTTCGATCGGTAGCGTTGCGCCGCCCATGCTGGTCCAGGCCAGGCCGGTGATGACGCCTTTGCCGGCCAGTACCTGCTCGCTGCGGAACACCGGTATGCCGAGCGCGGCCTCCAGGTCCTTGGTGCCGATCCTCAGCTTGGCATCGGGGTTGTCCAGCAGCTTGACCACGGCCTTGCGAACCAGCTTGCCCAGTTGCTTTTCCAGCTGGCGTACCCCGGCTTCGCGGGCATAGCCTTCGATTACCGCGCGCAGGGCACTGTCGCTGATGCCGAGGCTGGTCTTGGCCACGCCGGCCTTTTCCAACTGCTTGGGCCACAGGTGGCGCTTGGCGATGGCCAGTTTCTCTTCGGTGATGTAGCCGGACAGGCGGATCACTTCCATGCGGTCGAGCAATGGCCCGGGGATCGAGTCCAGAGTGTTGGCGGTGCACACGAACAGCACCTTGGACAGGTCCAGGCGCAGGTCGAGGTAGTGGTCGAGGAAGTCGACGTTCTGCTCCGGATCGAGGGTTTCCAGCAGTGCTGAAGCCGGGTCACCCTGGTAGCTCTGGCCCATCTTGTCGATCTCGTCGAGCATGATCACCGGGTTCATCACTTCGACGTCCTTAAGGGCCTGCACCAGCTTGCCGGGTTGGGCGCCGATGTAGGTGCGACGGTGGCCTTTGATCTCGGCTTCGTCACGCATGCCGCCGACGCTGAAGCGGTAGAACGGCCGCCCCAGCGATTCGGCGATGGACTTGCCGATGCTGGTCTTGCCTACCCCAGGCGGCCCCACCAGCAGCACGATAGAGCCGCTGATCTCGCCTTTCCACGCGCCCACGGCAAGGAATTCGAGAATGCGCTCCTTGATGTCGTCGAGGCCAGCGTGGTGCTGGTCGAGGATTTTGCGCGCGTGCTTGAGGTCGAGCTTGTCCTTGCCGTACACGCCCCAGGGCAGGGCAGTGGCCCAGTCCAGGTAGTTGCGGGTGACGGCGTACTCGGGCGAGCCGGTTTCGAGGATGGCCAGCTTGCCCATCTCTTCATCGATGCGCTTGCGCGCCTGGTCCGGCAGGGTCTTGCCTTCGAGGCGCTGCTCGAACTGCTCGAGGTCGGCGCTGCGGTCGTCCTTGGTCAGACCCAGCTCCTGCTGGATGACCTTGAGCTGTTCCTTGAGGAAGAACTCGCGCTGGTGCTCGCCTATCTGCCGGTTGACCTCGGCCGAGATTTCGTTCTGCAGGCGCGCGACTTCCACCTCTTTGCGCAGCATCGGCAGGACCTTTTCCATGCGCTTGAGCATGGGCACGCAGTCGAGCACTTCCTGCAACTGGCTGCCAGTGGCCGAGGTGAGAGCGGCGGCGAAGTCTGTGAGCGGCGACGGGTCATTGGGGCTGAAGCGGTTGAGGTAGTTCTTCAGCTCTTCGCTGTACAGCGGGTTGAGTGGCAGCAGCTCCTTGATCGCGTTGATCAGCGCCATGCCGTAGGCCTTGACCTCGTCGGTCGGCTCGGCGGGCTGATGCGGGTACTCGACCTCGACCAGGTACGGCGGGCGGTGATGCTTGAGCCAGGTACGGATGCGTACCCGGGTCAGGCCCTGGGCGACGAACTGCAGCTTGCCGTTTTCGCGGCTGGCGTGGTGCACCTTCACCAGCGTGCCGTACTGTGGCAGCGCCGAGGTATCGAAGTGGCGGTGGTCTTCTGGCGGGGTGTCCATGAAGAACAGGGCCAGGCAGTGGTCTGGCGACTTGGCAACCAGGTCGAGGGTTTCTGTCCAGGGGTCCTCATTGACGATGACCGGTAGCACCTGGGCCGGGAAGAACGGACGATTGTGAATCGGGATCACGTAGACCTTGTCCGGCAACTGCTGGCCGGGCAAGGCAAGCGCGTGGCCGGCTTCGGCCTGGTGGGTGGTGTGCTCGACTTCGCTGTGTTCGTCGGGATGTTCCGGGAAATCCTGCTGGTCGGTCATGGGGCACCTGCGTAAATGACTATGGTGCTTAGATGGGGCGGGGGGAGATGGGTTTCAATGGTAGATGAAGGGTGCAGAGAGGAGTGATGCCTGTACCGGCCTCTTCGTGGGTGAACCCGCTCTCACAGGTACGGCGCCGACCTTGGGCACAACGCCGTACCTGTGGGAGCAGGTTT